>SKEP01000061.1_pt1 | contig 80075 bp, 64 predicted proteins | sample 4826901 | NCBI WGS metagenome assembly SKEP01 (sample SAMN11008806, study PRJNA524170) | human gut metagenome | biome: Human fecal sample; material: Feces; isolation source: fecal sample from pouch patient p4, p43, p49, p54, p55 | host: Homo sapiens | place: Israel: Tel-Aviv | collected 2014-03-20
GTTATGGAGTAGCAGTCAAGGATTTCAGAAATCTCATTATTGAATTTGATAGGAACAATACATATATTCAAAGCGAGGGAATCAATCAGGATTTTGGTGTTTATGATTGTCCAGATGAACTGTTGAAGGAACATCATCAAGAAATTTCAGCCTTTAAAGCATTTGCTTATAGACATATTGGAAGACACCTCATGAATCGTAATGTCAGGAAGATTAGAGAACGATAGTTTTAAGCTTTTAGAATTAAAATTAAATTTGGAGGGTAATATGGCAGACAAAATACAAAATGCTTATGAAACATCAAAAAATATATATGACGATGTTCTTACGCAAAGAAATATTTTCAGCAAACTGTATATTAAGTTATTTTGGAGTGGCACTGATGATAATGATATAGCACGAAAAGTTTTATCATATGTTCCTGATGACTTTTCAGGAAATCTTCTTGATGTTCCGGTTGGAACTGCTGTATTTACGGAAAACAAATGGAGTTCTCTGAAAAATGCACATATTACTTGTCTTGATTACAGCATGGATATGCTTGAACAAGCCAGAAAAAGACTTGGTAGTCATGCGCATATCAAATGTATTCAGGGGAATGTGGGGAACCTGCAAATGGAGAATGAATCTGTTGATACCGTTGTCAGTATGAATGGTTTTCATGCATTTCTTGATAAGCAAAAAGCATTTTATGAAATATGGCGTGTTTTGAAACCAGGCGGCGATTTCATTGCCTGTTTTTATATCAGGGGAAAATCGAAACGGACAGATTGGCTGGTAAAAAATATTCTTGCAAAGAAAGGGTGGTTTTCTCCACCGTTTCAGACGGAGAAAGAGCTGAGAGATATCCTTCAAAAACTATATAAAGAAACGGATATCCATGTTGACGGTTCTATGGTATATTTCCGTTGTGTGAAGTAATGCAATGATGCTGGATTTATAATAAAGTTTCAGATAATAAGTCTGGAACTTTATTTTTGTCTAAATGGATTATAGGCAAGATCATTACCTGGATCCTGACAATATTTATGTGCTGTAATATGCTTGTTTCTGCGGTGGCATTGATACGTTATGATCAGCGTGTACAGGGAGTTAAGGCGCAAAATCAGGTAGAACAATGGGTGGATACACGTTTTGACGATGCCAGAATGAAACAGATTTATCCGAAAGCGAAGTCTACACGTTGATCACTAATACAAAAATAACGAAAATATTGAAGGGTTTATATAATAAAAACTCTTGACATTAAACCCTACTTTAATGATATGATTAATCGAAATGGTAAGAAGAATGATCAGGAGGTTAACCACCATGGAAAATAAACTGGAATATTTAAAAGAATACCTCAAAGAACTTGGCAGCGTAGCAGTTGCTTTCTCAAGCGGGGTAGATTCTACATTTTTATTAAAAGTAGCACATGATGTGCTGGGAGATAAAGCAATCGCGATCACAGCACAGTCCTGTTCTTTTCCGAAAAGAGAGCTGAATGAAGCGAAAGCGTTCTGCGAGAAAGAGGGTATTAAGCATGTGATCTGCCAGTCTGAAGAACTGGAGATTGAAGGATTTTCCCAGAACCCGCCGAACAGATGCTACTTATGTAAGAAAGAGCTGTTTGAGAAGATCGGTGACATTGCGAAAGAGAATGGAATTGAATACATTGTAGAGGGTTCCAATATGGATGATAACGGCGACTACAGACCGGGTCTGATCGCGGTAAAGGAACTCGGTGTTAAAAGTCCGTTACGTGAAGCGAAACTGACAAAAGCAGAGATCAGAGAGTATTCCAAAGAACTGGGACTACCGACCTGGGATAAACAGTCTTTTGCCTGTCTGTCTTCCAGATTTGTGTATGGAGAGACCATCAGTGAAGAGAAACTTGGAATGGTTGAGAAAGCAGAGCAGCTTTTACTTGACTATGGATTCCATCAGGTTCGTGTTCGTATTCATGGATTACTTGCAAGGATCGAGATCATGCCGGAGGAATTCCCGAAACTTCTGGAGAAAAATGTCCGTGAGGATATCGCGAAGAAATTTAAGGAGTATGGATTTACTTATGTGACCATGGATATTCTTGGATATCGTATGGGAAGCATGAATGAGACTCTTGAGAAGAAAACATTAGAGTAATAGTGAAAAGTCGAAAATCAATTTTCTACAGAGTTTATAGAAAATTGGGGTATACAATATATCAACGATTATAAAAGTGAACGTAGATGATAAACAAATCAGTTGACAAATATCCGCGATATTATTACACTGATAAATAGAGAAAGGGCTGCTGCATATATTTGTAGCCGCTCTTTTATACTATATGCAGATAGGAAAGACTGCAGGCAGCAGCCTTAAAGGTAAAAGCAAATGACAGTAAAAGAGAGAGTAGCAGCACTTCATGCACGCATGAAAGAGACGGGAATTGACGCATATCTGATTCCTACAGATGATTTTCATGGTTCTGAATATGTAGGAGAGTATTTTAAATGCAGAAAATATATCACCGGATTTAATGGTTCTGCAGGTACAGCAGTGATCATGCAGGATATGGCAGGCTTATGGACAGATGGACGTTATTTTATCCAGGCAGCCAATCAGCTGGAAGGAACAGGAATCACATTATTTAAAATGGGAGAGCCGGAAGTTCCGACAATCCATGAATTTCTGAAAAAGAACCTGACGCAGGGGATGTGTCTGGGATTTGACGGACGTACCATCAGCGCAAAAGAAGCGTCAGAACTGGAGAAAATTCTTGATAAAAACGGTGTATCTCTCAGTGTAGACTATGATCTGGTAGGCGACATATGGGAAAATCGTCCGGCGCTTTCCTGCGAACCTGTTATGGAGCTGGATATTAAATGGACAGGAGAATCCCGTACAGATAAAATTGCAAGGATCCGCAAAGCAATGGAAGAAAAAGAGGCAGATACTTTTGTACTGACTTCTCTGGATGACATTGCATGGCTGTTAAATATCCGAGGCGGAGATGTACATTGCTGTCCGGTTGTATTGTCTTATTTGATAATGACACAGAAAGCAATCAAGCTGTTTGCCAATGAGAAAGCATTTCCAGCAGAAGTTCTGGATGCACTGACAAAGGATGGCGTGACACTTCTTCCATATGACAGTATCTATGAATATGTAAAAACATTTGAAAAAGACATGACAGTGCTTCTCTGCAAACAGAAAGCCAACAGCCGTCTGGTAAGCAATATTCCGGCAGGGGTTAAGATCCTTGATGAAGAGAACCTGACACTTCTTCCGAAAGCGATCAAGAATCCGGTGGAAGTAGAGAATGAGCGTATTGCACATATTAAAGATGGTGTTGCACTTACGAAATTTATCTACTGGCTGAAGAAGAATGTAGGTAAGATCCCGATCACAGAATTAAGTGCAGAAGAGAAGCTGTACAGTTTCCGCGCACAGCAGGAGAACTTTATTGACAACAGTTTTGATCCGATTATTTCCTATGGAAAACATGCTGCGATTGTTCATTATTTTGCAACACCGGAAACAGATATTCCGATCGAACCAAGAAGTTTCGTGCTTGCAGATACAGGTGGAAACTATTATGAAGGAACCACAGATACTACACGTACGATCGTGATGGGATCTGTGACGGATGAGGAGAAGAAATTCTTTACTGCAGTTTTACGTGGTATGCTGAATCTGGGAAATGCGAAGTTCCGTTATGGATGCACAGGTGCAAACCTGGATTGTCTGGCGCGTGGTCCTCTGTGGGAACTGGGAAAGGATTTCAATCATGGAACAGGACATGGAGTTGGCTATCTGCTGAATGTTCATGAAGGACCAAATAACTTCCGCTGGAAAATTGTTCCGGGAAATACTGCAGTTCTGGAAGAGGGTATGATCACATCGGATGAGCCTGGATATTATGTTGAGGATGGATTTGGAATCCGCCATGAGAATATGATCGTATGCAAAAAAGCTGAAAAAACAGAATATGGTCAGTTTATGTACTTTGAATTCCTGACTATGGTACCATTTGACCTTGATGCCGTAGTTCCGGAACAGATGACTGCACATGAGAGAGAACTCCTTAATAACTATCATGCACAGGTATACGAAAAGATTTCTCCGTATCTGGATGAAGATGAGAGAGTATGGCTGAAAGAAGCTACAAGAACAATCTGATCAACCAAATTTGATACTAAGATAAAAAAGAACTGTTGTATTCCGATGAATTCTGTACATCATAGAAGAGATGATGTATGGAATATAGGAATTACAACAGTTCTTTTTTATTGTCTTAATTTAGATCTTAATTAGGTTAAATGCAGTTACTAAATCCTGTTATTCAGAAACTTTAGCAAACTGACTATTGTACAGAGTATGATAGAATCCACCCTTAGCGATTAGTTCATCATGTGTACCCTGTTCAATAATACTTCCATCTTTCATAACAAGGATCAGATCCGCATTACGGATAGTAGAGAGACGATGGGCAACGATAAAGCTTGTTCTTCCTTCCATCATTCGTTCAAATGCTTCCTGAATCTGCAATTCTGTTCTGGTATCAATACTGGAAGTAGCTTCATCCAGGATCAGCATCGGAGGCAGGCAGAGCATAACTCGTGTGATACACAGAAGCTGTTTCTGTCCCTGACTTAAGCTGTCCTCATTGAGCATAGTATCCAGTCCCTTAGAAAGACGCTGGATGAATTCCCAGCTATGTGTAAGTTTTGCTGCTTCAATGATCTCGGTATCTGTAGATTCCGGTTTTCCGATAGAGATATTATCGCGTATAGTTCCGTTCTTGATCCAGGTTTCCTGAAGCACCATACCATAACTGTTTCTGAGAGAATGGCGGGTAATGTTTCTGATTGGCTTGCCGTCAACAGAGATAGATCCGGCATTTACATCATAGAATCTCATCAGGAGGTTGATAAATGTTGATTTACCGCATCCGGTAGGTCCTACGATAGCAACGCGCATACCCGGTTTTACATGAAGATTGAAGTCCTCGATCAGTTTCTTGGATTCATCATAGTGGAAGCATACATTCTTAATATCTACTTCACCTTTTACATTTTCCAGTGTATCAGAAGCTTCTGCAACTTCCGGTTCTTCCTCCAGCAGATCAAAGATTCTGCCTGCACATGCAAGTGCGTTCTGAAGTTCTGTAACAACGGAACTGATATCATTGAATGGCTTCATATACTGGTTGGCATAGGAGAGGAGTACGGAAAGTCCTCCGACTGTCAGCTTGCCACCAGGAATAATGAAAGCACCGACCAGTGCCACACATGCGTAGATCACATTGTTTACGAAACGTGTGGATGGGTTAGTCAGACTGCTGTAAAAAACAGCTTTCTGGCTGCAGTCCTGTAATTCTTCATTAAGCTTTGCGAAACGTTCAGAAGATTTATCCTCATATCCAAAAGCCTGAACAACTTTCTGGTTTCCAATCATTTCTTCGATAAGTGCAGTCTGACGTCCACGAGCCTCACTCTGCTTTCTGAACATCTGGAAGGTATGAGAGGAAATAAATTTCGCTACCAGGAAGCTTAATGGTGTCAGGACAATGACCATCAGTGTGATCCAGAAGTTCTTGGAGAACATGAAGATCAGAGTTCCGATGATTGTTACGATTCCTGAGAACAGCTGGGTAAATCCAAGCAACAGACCATCTGAGAGGATATCTGCATCCGCGATCACACGGCTGATAATGTCACCAGTGCTGTGTCCATCAAGGTAGGACAGTGGAAGTTTTTGAATATGGCGGATTGCTTTTGCTCGGATATCTTTTACAGTCTGATAGGTTATACGGTTGTTAATGGCATTCATAAGCCAGGTGGCAACAGAAGATAGAATGACCATTATCAGAATCCGGGACAAATAGTACCACATCATCTCAAAATTAACCTGATGTTCAGCAACAATCTGGTCGATTGCATTACCGAACAGGATCGGTACATATAACTGCAGGATTACGGAGATTGCTGCCAGTACGATACTGAGGATCAGCAGAAAACGGTATCTTCCGATGAAATGAAGTACCTTGAAAAAGGTTTCTGAACTTTTTCCTTTTGCTGAATCGTTTGATGTTACTTTGCTCATACTGTCACCTCCGTTATTTTACCACCTGCAGGTGCAGAGGCGTATTTTGCTCTCTCTTCAGGGAACTGAGAGAAGTAGATCTCACGGTATGTTTCGCAGGTCTGCAATAACTCAGCATGTGTTCCTTTGCCTGCCAGATTCCCATTGTCAAGGACAAGGATCAGATCTGCCTGTTGGATACTGGAAGAACGCTGGGATACCAGGAATGTGGTTGCGTTCCAGTCAAGTCTGTTGAGAGATTTACGCAGCGCAGCGTCTGTTGCAAAGTCAAGTGCGCTGGCGCTGTCATCCAGGATCAGGATTTCAGGTTTCTTCACCAGTGCACGGGCAATCGTGAGTCGCTGTTTCTGACCGCCGGAGAGATTCTTTCCGTTCTGTTCCAGCTCAAAATCAAGCTGTCTTGGTTTCCCCTCTACCACTTCTTTTCCCTGGGCGGTAGTAAGTGCCTGCCAGAGATCTTCGTCTGTGGCATCTTCACATCCCCATTTCATGTTGTCACGGATCGTGCCTTTGAAGAGGGCTGCTTTCTGCGGAACAACACCGATTCTGGAACGGAGGTCATTTCTTTTATAGTTCTCGATGTTCTGACCATTCAGAAGTATAGTTCCTTTGGTTACATCGTAGAATCTGGAGATCAGATTGACCAGAGTGGTTTTACCGCTTCCTGTACCTCCGATGATACCAACTGTCTGACCTTTCTTAACAGAGAAGCTGATATGTGAAAGACTTGGTGCGCCGGCTCCGCTGTATTCGAAGGTAACATCATCAAATACAACTGCATCATCAGAAGAAGCAGCAGAAACAGCAGTAGCTGCCGGATAATCCATAGTAGATTTTACTTTCAGGATATCTGCCACACGTCCTGCGCATGCTGCGGATTTGTTTAAGGTAATGATCAGGGATGCAAGTTTGATCAGTTCTACGATCATCTGAGCCATGTAGTTATACAGGGCAACAACCTGTCCCTGATGCATACTGCCTAAGTTTACTTCAACGCCGGCTTTCTGGATCAGGATAACGGTTGCAATGTTGATCAGTACATAAGTAACAGGATTTAATAAAGCAGAAAGTCTTCCGACAAAGAGGTTTAACTTTGTCAGTTCATCATTGCGGGTATCAAATTCCTGAACTGCTTCTTTCTCACGGCAGAATGCACGGATCACACGTACACCTGTCAGGTTCTGTCTTGTCAGTCCTGTAACAGTATCCAGTTTTTCCTGTACCTTCTTAAACAGTGGTATACTGAGGAACATGATGACAAAGACAACCAGAAACAGAAACGGGATGGCGACGGCGAATACCAGTGCACATTTGAAGTCAATGGTAAATGCCATGACCATAGATCCCAGTACGATGAACGGGCTTCGAAGAAGAAGACGAAGTCCCATATTCAGACCATTCTGAACCTGGTTGATATCATCGGTAAGTCTGGTGATCAGTGTATCTGTTCCGAGAGTGTCGAGCTCTGTGAAAGACAGATGCTGTACGTGATCGTAAACGGCCTGTCTTAATTTGGTAGCAAAACCTACGCTGGCTTTTGCTGCGAAGAACTGAGCCGTAAAACTGCAGGTAAGACCAAAGGCTGCCATTAAAATAAGCAGAAAAAATCTCTGGACGATGTATCCATTGTTATGGTTGGCGATACCAACATCAATGATCTGTGCAATGATGATCGGCACGATCAGATCGAATACAACTTCCAGAAATTTAAAAAATGGCGCCAGAATGCTTTCTATTTTGTAGTCCTTTAAATAAACTGCTAATGAACGCATTTTTTTAAATTCCTTCCTTTCTTTATTTTACTGATATCTACGAATTGTTCCGCTGCGAAAGCAGCTCTTACAATTCTACAAACATTCGGAATCCGCTGATTTACTTCGTAAATCGCTATTTTCTTATGTTTGGCGGGTCCCAAGTTCAAAAGTCTTATCATGCAAGCATGAACGATTTTCTGACCTTTTGACACTGCTATCCTATATTATTAATTTTTCCATTCGTGAAAAATAATACATTCAAAAGTGTATCATTTGAAACTTTTTTGTCAAGAAGAATGTATAAAAACGGGTAATTTTTGGAAAAAATTTTGCTTGACTTCGAAAAAAGATATCACTAAAATATTTCATAGCGTTGTTTTATTTTGAATATCAAATATTATAATGAAAATGATTTCTTTGTATGAAAATGATGCGCCGAAAACTGATAAATTATTATTACCATAATGAGGAAGAAAATTATGCAGATTATCGAGACATTTGGTCATTATGTGGAAAATTTGACTAACACAAAGCCGGAGAATGCCCGCTGGCTGTTAAAAACGGGCTGGGATGCGCAGAATCTGAAGTTTCGCTTTATGCAGGATAAAAGACTGATGCCTGCAGACAGATATCTTGCAAATCTGATGATGGACACCATGTTGCGTCCGCTTCAGAAACCGGAGGATTCTGTTATTGTAAGTATTTTTACACCCTGCGAAATGATGGAGGAAGTAGGATTACATCCTTATAATGTAGAGGGATTTTCCTGCTATCTTTCTGCAAGTAAAGCAGAGAGAGCATTTCTGCAGCAGGCAGAAAATCAGGGAATCGCAGAGACATTGTGCAGTTATCACAAGACATTCCTTGGCGCAGCGCAGAAAGGATTGCTGCCGAAGCCGAAATGTATTGTTTATACTAATTTAACCTGCGATGCTAACCTGTTGACTTTTCGTACACTTGCTGATTTTTACCAGGTACCTGCATTTGCTATTGACGTACCGTGGCAGCCGAATGAGGAGAATGTACAGTACGTAGCAGATCAGTTAAAAGAACTGAAAATATTTCTGGAAAAACATACAGGAAAAACAATTTCTGAGGATGCGTTGAAGAACCGTCTTGCATGCAGCAAGCGGACTCTGGAGAATTATAAAAAATACCAGCAGATGCGTGCGGACAGATATGTACCGTCCGATCTGGTTACGCCGCTGTATGCGGGAATGACAAATAATATCCTGCTTGGAACCGAAGAAGAGGAGAAATATACCCAGATGCTTCTTGAGGATATTAAGAAAGCACCTGCAGCAAAGGGCAAGCATATTTACTGGATGCATACCATTCCGTTCTGGTCTGATGCAGTAAAACAGGAACTTTGCTTCAGTGAGAAAGCCCAGATTGTGGGCTGTGAACTTGCAGAAACCTGTGAGCCGGATTTTGATCCTGAAAAACCGTTTGAAGCTATGGCAAGAAGAATGGTATATCATTCGCTGAATGGAAGTGCATTGAGAAGAATCGAAGCTGGAATTCGTCATGCAAAACAGGCAGGTGCTGATGGTGCGGTGTGGTTTGGACATTGGGGCTGTAAGCATACCCTTGGTGCTGCCCAGCTTGCAAAGAAAAAATTCGAAGAAGTCGGTCTGCCACTTCTGATCCTGGACGGTGACGGCTGTGACAGAAGCCATGGAGGAGAAGGGCAGACATCCACCAGACTGGGAGCTTTTCTGGAAATGCTGGGAGGTGCGGAAAATGAATAAAACATATTATGTCTGTAAATATACCCCGATTGAGCTTCTGGAATCTCTTGGCGGGGAATGCGAGAACTTTAACCATATGCCGGATGGCTTTGACCTGGCAGATCAGGTTTCTCATCCGAATATCTGTGGATTTGGAAAAACACTTCTGGAAGGAGTCATGGAAGGAAAGATTAAGGAGCTTGTTCTGGTAAGCTGCTGTGATACGATCCGGAGTGTGTATGATATTCTTCTGGAAAGTGGAAAGCTGGATTTTCTGTATATTCTGGATGTGCTCCACTGTGACAGTGTCTGCAGCAGGGAACGAATGGCAGTACAGCTGAAAGGTCTGGCAAAGGCTTATGCAAAGTATAAAGGCACGGAGTTTGATGCGGATAAATTCCGGGCAGCTTTTCATGCACCTGAGAAGATTACGAAACCGCATATTGCTGTGCTTGGAGCCAGAATGGGACAGGAATTATATGAAATGACCAGTAAAGCAATACCTCTTCCCGTGGAGAATGATACCTGTGTACATAACCGTTCTGTAGGAAATGTGCTTCCACCGGAGAACGCTTCCTTTGATGAACTGATGGACTGGTATGCAGGGGAGATCCTGGGACAGATCCCATGTATGCGTATGATGGATCCGACAGGCCGTAAGAAACTTTATAATGATCCGTCTGTTGCGGGAATTATCTATCATACTGTAAAGTTCTGTGATTTCTATAGTTTTGAATATGCAGATATCAAGAATCATACAGATGTACCTCTTTTAAAGATTGAATCAGATTATACCATTCAAAGCAGCGGTCAGCTTCTTACCAGACTGGAAGCTTTTGCAGAGAGTATCCAGCCTGATACACTGGAGCAGACCATAGAGGGAGACACAAAAGGAGAGAAAAAAATGGGAAAAGGCTATTTCGCAGGAATTGACAGCGGTTCTACCAGTACAGATGTGGTTATTTTAAATAAAGAACATGAGATTGTTACCAGCATTATTCTGCCTACAGGTGCAGGGGCTGCCATTGGTGCGGACCGTGCACTGGCAGAAGCATTAAAGCAGGCTGATCTGCAGAGAGAAGATATTGACGCGCTGGTCACTACTGGATACGGACGTACTGCTATTAAGAGTGGTGATAAGAGTATCACAGAGATTACCTGTCATGCCAGAGGTGCACACTTCCTGAATCCGGAAGTCCGTACAGTCATTGATATCGGCGGACAGGATAGTAAGGTCATCCGTCTGGATGAGAATGGTGCAGTTGCAAACTTTGTCATGAATGATAAATGTGCGGCAGGTACCGGACGATTCCTGGAAATGATGGCACGTACCATGGAAATGAGTCTGGATCAGATGAGTGAATGTGGTCTGGAATTTAAAGAGGATATTACTATTTCCAGTATGTGTACTGTTTTTGCGGAATCTGAGGTTGTATCTCTGATCGCACAGAATAAAGCGACAGATGATATCGTCCATGGACTGAATAAAGCGGTAGCTGTAAAGACTGCAGCTCTTACCAGACGTGTAGGCGGCGAGGAGAAATTCATGATGACAGGTGGCGTATCCAAGAACAAAGGTCTGGTAAAAACTCTGGAAGAAAAGCTTGGAACAAAACTGGTGATCAGTGATAAGGCACAGCTTTGCGGTGCGCTTGGTGCAGCGTTGTTTGCTGTTGATATGGTGAATGCGTAACAATTATTTTTTAAAATATCCCGGGATTTTGGAAAACTGAAATCCCGGGAATTTTATATTTTTTTTATAAAAATTTAAATTTCTATTGACGAGTTCAAAATTAAGAGATATAGTATATCGCAGTAACAGCAAATTAACGAGGTGAAGTTTGCAGGAAAGTGGAAGCCACACAAAGAGGCTATACCCGCCGAAGGAGTAAAACTCTCAGGTTCCCTGGACGCAGGGAAGAACTGCAAATGGATCGTTTCTCTGGAGACACCCGTTAGATCGGGGGCCGAAGGTGCAAATAACATGGATGATCATATAACCGCCGACAAATGGTTATACGACCCGTGTCTTGAATCTCTCAGGCAAAAGGACAGAGGATGCTTTATCATCCCCGCTGATTCATATGAAAGATATGAACAGTATTTTCTGAACTTTCTAATTTTTGAAACGGTCTGTTATTACTTTGTTTCCCAGCTGTACAATATATTACACTTTTTAAAAGAAAAAGGAGATTTATTATTATGTGGGAAGCGATCAATTCATTTTTATCTACTGTAGACAATCTCGTCTGGGGTGTGCCCCTTATGGCCCTGATCATGGCAGGTGGTATTTTGTTAACTGTCAGACTTGGACTTCTTCAGATGAGAAGACTCCCTCTTGCACTGAAATGGATGTTTAAGAACGAAGAAGAAGGCGACGGTGAGATTTCCAGTTTCGCAGCTTTATGTACAGCATTGAGTGCGACCATCGGTACCGGTAATATCGTCGGTGTTGCAACTGCTGTCTGTGCAGGTGGTCCGGGAGCATTATTCTGGATGATCCTTGCAGCATTCTTTGGAATGGCAACGAAATATTCCGAAGGTCTTCTGGCAGTTAAATACCGTGTGGTAGCAGAAGATGGTCACAGCCTTGGCGGTCCTTTCTATTATATTGAAAAAGGTATGGGAGTGAAATGGAAATGGCTTGCAAAGATTTTTGCATTCTTTGGTGTATGTGTAGGCCTTTTCGGAATCGGTACTTTCAGTCAGGTAAATGGTATTTCCAGTGCAGTTCAGAACTTTTTTGATCCAAACAAATCAAACTGCGTAAATATCCCGTTCCTTGGGGAATACTCCTGGGCAGTTGTAATTTCCTCCCTGATCCTTGCAGCATGTGTTGCAGCGATCCTGATCGGAGGTCTGAAACGAATCGCAACAGTCAGCCAGATCATTGTACCGTTTATGGCAGTTATCTATCTGATCTTCAGTATTACACTGATCATTTTAAATATTACAGAAATCCCGGCAGCTATTGTAACAGTTGTAAAAGGAGCCTTTAATCCGTCAGCTATTACTGGTGGCGTGGTAGGTTCTATGATCGTTGCCATGCAGAAGGGTGTTGCACGTGGTATCTTCTCAAATGAAGCTGGTCTTGGTAGTGCACCGATCGCAGCGGCAGCAGCTCAGACAAAAGAGCCTGTACGTCAGGGACTTGTAAGTATGACAGGTACATTCATTGATACTATCGTAATCTGTACAATGACAGGTCTTTCCATTGTACTGACAGGTGCATGGCAGGTAGAAGGTATAGAAGGTGTGCAGGTAACTACTTATGCATTCCAGCACGGACTTCCATTTCCTGGACAGGTTTCCGCATTTGTATTAATGATCTGTCTGGTATTCTTCGCATTCACGACAATCCTTGGATGGGATTACTACAGTGAAAGATGCCTGGAATATCTGACACATGGACATAAAAAAACAATCCTTACATATCGCTGGCTTTACATTCTTGCAGTATTTATCGGACCGTATATGACCGTAAGTGCAGTATGGACTATCGCAGATATCTTCAACGGACTGATGGCAATTCCGAATATGATCGCACTGTTTGCACTGAGCGGTGTGATTGTAAAAGAAACAAAGACATTCTTTGATGCAAAGAAGCACAAAATGTAAAGAATTATAAAACGTAATAAAATAATGGAAAACAGAGAATCCTCTGATTGTGGAGTTAATATCCCGGTCAGAGGATTTTTTTCTGCCTGGATATAATCTGGCTATGGACAGATGGCGAATACAGGTTGTGAATATCCGTCAGCCTTGCAGGCAATGATTGGCGTATGATAAGGAATGACTGAGTTTGGATGAAATGGAAAATAATGAGTGCTTTTTGTGCAATCTCAACCAAAATCACTCATGAATTTTATGAATTAGTATGATTGACTTTGAACGAATATGACAGTATACTAAGACCGTAAACAAAAAACAGTCACGAACATGCAGATAAAGCATGACAAATATAAATGGGAGGGAAAGATGAGATGATCTACACAGTAACTTTTAATCCGTCTCTGGACTATATCGTTTCCGTAGATGATTTTAAACTGGGACTGACAAACAGAACAAGCTCAGAGCTGATGCTTCCGGGTGGAAAAGGAATCAATGTTTCCACAGTTTTGATGAATCTGGGAATTGAGAATACAGCGCTTGGATTTACCGCAGGATTTGTTGGAGAAGAGATTATCCGCAGATTACAGGAGATGGGGGTGAAATCCGATTTCATCCAGATCAGTGAGGGAGTTTCCAGAATCAATGTGAAGCTGAAATCTATCGATGGAACCGAGATCAACGGAGCGGGTCCGGTGATCAGCAGAGATAAAGTAGAGGAGCTGATGAAGAAACTGGATGAGCTTGGAGAGGGCGATGTACTTTTCCTGGCAGGCAGCATTCCATCTTCCATGCCGGATGACATGTATGAACAGATTATGGCAAGACTGGATGGAAAAGGTGTGATGATCGTTGTTGATGCGACAAAAGATCTGCTGGTCAATGTCCTGAAATATCATCCATTCCTGGTAAAACCAAATAACCATGAGCTGGGAGAAATCTTTGGTGCAGAATTAAAGACAAGAGAAGATGTGATCCCATACGGAAAGAAACTTCAGGGAAAAGGTGCAAGAAACGTCCTGATCTCCATGGCAGGCGAAGGTGCAGTTCTGGTAGCAGAGGATGGACAGGTATTTAAAGAATCTGCTCCGAAAGGTAGACTTGTAAATGGTGTAGGTGCCGGAGATTCCATGGTAGCCGGTTTCGTAGCCGGATGGATGGAGAAGAAAGATTATGAGTATGCTTTTCATATGGGAATCGCAGCAGGAAGCGCAAGCGCATTTTCAGAGAATCTTGCTACAGAAGAAGAGATTAAAGCAGTTTACCGCCAGGTAACTGAAAAATAAAAGGAGGAGAATGAGATGAGAATTACAGATCTTCTTGACAGACGGAGCGTATCGCTGACCGCAGCTCCGAAGACAAAGTCAGAAACCCTGGATATGGCAATTGATCTCATGGTAAAGAGTGATAAGATCAGCGACCGTGAAGCCTATCGCAAACAGGTATATTTGAGAGAAGAAGAGAGCACTACGGGTATTGGCGATGGAATTGCCATTCCTCATGGTAAATGTGATGCAGTTAAGAAACCGGGACTTGCAGCAATGGTCATCAAGAACGGTGTGGAGTTCGAGGCATTGGATGATGAGCCTGTAACCTTATTATTTCTGATCGCAGCTCCGAATACAGAGGACAACATTCACCTGGATGTGCTCAGCAAGCTCTCCGTAATGCTGATGGATGAAGAATTTACAGAATCTCTTCGCAATGCATCCTCTGTAGATGAATTCATGGATATCATTGACAGAGCAGACAGTGAAAAGAAAGATATTGATGAGAGACTCGCAGATACCGGATCGACAGAAGGAACACAGGCAAAGATCCTTGCGGTTACTTCCTGTCCGACTGGTATCGCACATACTTACATGGCGGCGGAAGGAATTGAGAAAGCTGCAAAAGCAAAGAACTGTTTTGTCAAGATTGAGACACGAGGATCCGGCGGAGCAAAGAATGTACTGACAGATCAGGAGATCGCAGATGCTGACTGTATTATTGTTGCAGCAGATGCCAAGGTTCCGATGGAACGTTTTGACGGCAAGAAAGTGATCGAGTGTCAGGTATCAGACGGAATCAACAAAGCTGACCAGCTCATCGAGAGAGCAATCAACGGGGATGCACTGATCTACCACGCTGCAGTCGGTTCTCAGTCATCTGATTCCAGTGCCAGGTCCGGCGGAAACGTAGGTCATAAAATCTATACACAGCTGATGAACGGTGTATCCCATATGCTTCCATTGGTTGTAGGCGGTGGTATTCTGATCGCGATCGCATTCCTGATCGATGGATTAAGCGTAGACTTAAGCGCACTTCCGGCAGACCAGAGAGCAAACTTTGGTACCATTACTCCGGCAGCAGCGATGTTCAAGAACATTGGTGATACAGCATTTGGTTTTATGCTTCCGATCCTTGCAGGATTTATCGCCATGGCAATCGGTGACAGGCCTGCACTTGCACTTGGTCTTGTTGGCGGTATGATGGCAGCAAACGGCAAATCCGGTTTCCTTGGAGCTCTGATCGCAGGTTTTGCTGCAGGATATATTATTTTTGGACTTCGTAAAGTATGTGACAAACTTCCGGAAGCATTAGAGAAAATAGCACCTGTTCTGATCTATCCTGTAGTGGGAATCCTTGTTATGGGACTCTTAATGATATTTATTGTAGAACCGATCATGGGCGGTATCAACACAGGCCTGAACAATGCCTTGACAGGAATGGGAAGTTCTAGTAAAGTGATTTTGGGTATAGTGCTTGGCGGAATGATGGCCATTGATATGGGCGGTCCGTTTAACAAAGCAGCATATGTATTTGGAACAGCAGCAATTGCAGCTGGCAACTATGATATTATGGCAGCAGTTATGATCGGAGGTATGACACCACCTTGCGCGATCGCACTTGCAACATTGCTGTTTAAGGATAAGTTTACAAAAGAAGAGAGAGACGCAGGTCCTACAAACTTCATCATGGGTCTTGCATTTATCACAGAGGGTGCGATCCCATTTGCAGCATCTGATCCGCTTCGTGTACTTCCGTCCTGTATCATTGGATCAGCGGCAGCGGGAGCGATTTCTATGGCTTTCAACTGTACACTGATGGCACCACATGGTGGAATTTTCGTATTCCCTGTTGTTGGAAATGCAGTCATGTATCTTGTGGCGCTGGTTGTGGGAACAGTAATTTCCGCAGTTATGCTTGGTCTGTTAAAGAAGAAAGTAGCATAAGCAGTAAAGTATGGTAGTCATTTGGCTTGATTACTGCTGACATAAAGAATCAGCAGATAAAATATAAGAATTAAGAAAAAATAAAGAACATGGAGGATATCAAAATGAAAGAATTTAAGTATGTGATCACAGACAACGAAGGAATTCACGCACGTCCTGCAGGAGAACTTGTAAAACTGGTAAAAGGTTTTGAGTCCAAAATCTCAATCGAAAAAGAAGGCAAGAAAGTAGACTGCAGAAAACTTCTTGCACTGATGGGACTTGGTGTTAAGAAAGGCCATGAAGTAACATTTACAATCGAAGGTGCTGATGAAGAAGCAGCATATGAAACAGTAAGCAAATTCATGCATGAGAATCTGTAATTCACGGAATTAAATATAAGAAGCTAACGGACAGGAGATGATGCATTCATCTCCTGTTTCTGTTATAATGAGATATACAGGTGCAGTGTGCCGGTGACACACGTTTTGCCTGACTGTAGTGTAACAAAGATTGCGGAAGTTGCGTAACAACGGAGCAATTCGTAGATATCAGAGTAAATATACAATGGAGGCAGAAATATATGCTGACAGAACAGAGATATGACATTATTTTGAAGCTTCTGGAAGAAAGAAAAAGTATTACCGTAACAGAATTGAGAGAACTTCTGGACGCATCAGAATCCACAGTGCGAAGAGACATCACTGCACTGGACAAAGTGGGAAAACTTACCAAAGTTTTCGGTGGTGCAGTAGCGTTAAATCATAAAGTAACTGCCTATGAACCGACCGTAGCGCAGAAATCAGAATTAAATAAAGAAGAAAAGAAGAAAATAGCAAAATATGCAGCCAGTCTGATCACACCGGATGATTTTGTTTACCTGGATGCAGGAACCACCACCGGTCTGATGCTGGAATATCTGGAAGGGACAGGAGCTGCTTTTGTCACAAATGCAGTATCCCACGCCCAGACTCTGGCAAAGATGGGAATTCACGTTTATTTGATCGGAGGGGAACTGAAGAGTTCTACAGAAGCAGTTGTGGGCAGCCAGGCAATGCAGATGATCCAGATGTATCATTTCACAAAAGGCTTCTTCGGAACTAACGGAATCACCAGAAGAGAGGGATTTACCACACCGGACACCAATGAAGCAATCGTCAAGAGTACAGCAATAAAACAGTGTAAAGATGTCTATATCCTTGCAGATGAAGCTAAATTCGGTCAGGTAAGCTCCGTAACTTTCGGCGAATTCCGGGATGCCCGGATCCTGACAGAAGAGATTCCGGAGGAATATCAGGAGAGCAGAAATATCCTGAAGGTAAAATAATTCACGGAAAAAGTGTTGGGAGCCAGGCCTGGAAGACTGGCTCCTTTTTTGGTGAATACTGGAGGTGGAACAACAATATTTGGAGCGTTGTTATTTTGGGCTTTGGATGATATTGTAGAAATTTTTTTGGTGTTTTGGTAGAATGGTATGTAGATATGAAATTTGGATTGGAGAGATGTGGGATGAAGTTTGCGCATATTGCGGATCTGCATATTGGGAAAAGGGTGCATGATTTTTCTATGTTGGAGGATCAAAGATATATTCTGGATCAGATGTTGGGGATTTTTGTGGAGCAGGAAGTTGATGGGGTTCTGATCGCGGGAGATGTTTATGATAAGACGGTGCCGTCAGCGGAGGCGGTGCAATTGTTTGATGAGTTTATTACGAGGCTGGCGAAGGAGAAGATTCCGGTTTATATGATCAGTGGAAATCATGATTCGGCGGAGAGGCTTTCTTTTGGGGCGAAGCTGTTTGAGAGCAGCGGTATTTTTATTTCGCAGGTTTATAATGGAGAAATGAAGCGGATTGAGCTGGAAGATCAGTATGGTCCGGTATCTGTATATCTTCTTCCGTTTTTGAAGCCTGCAACAGTGCGGCATGCGCTGCAGCGAGAGGATATCAATACTTATGAGGAGGGTGTTGTGGCTGCTCTGCAGGAGTGCGAGATTGATAGGTTGCAGAGAAATATTCTGGTGGCGCATCAGTTTGTGACGGGAGCAAACCGGAGTGATTCGGAGGAGACGTCTGTGGGTGGTCTTGATAATGTGAGTGCGGAAGTGTTTGAGGGTTTTGATTATGTGGCATTGGGACATATCCACAGACCTCAGAAGATGGGAAGAGAGACTTTGCGTTACAGTGGGACACCGCTTAAGTATTCTTTTTCGGAAGCAGATCATAAGAAGTTGGTGACAATTGTGGAGCTTCTGGAGAAGGGGAATGTGGAGATCAGTATGGTACCTTTGGTTCCGATGCGGGATATGCGTAAGATGAGGGGAACTTATATGGAGGTGACAGCGAAGGAGAGTTATACTGCTGAGAATAAGATGGATTATCTGCAGATTACCCTGATGGATGAAGAAGATGTGCCGGGAGCACTGCAGAAGCTGCGTACGGTTTATCCGAATCTGATGCGCTTAGAATATGACAATAAACGAACACGGGAGAACCGGGAGGTTCAGGCAGTGGAGGCTCAGGAGCAGAAGTCGGAGCTGGAACTGTTTGGTGAGTTTTATGAGTTGTTGAACAATGAGCCGATGAAAGAAGAACAGGCAGAATTTGTGGAGAAACTGATCCAGGATCTGAAGGAGGCACGCGCATGAAACCATTGAAGCTGACATTATCTGCATTTGGACCGTATGCAGGGGAAACAGTGATTGATTTTACACAGCTTGGAGGTCAGGGACTTTTTCTGGTGACTGGAGATACAGGTGCGGGAAAGACAACGATTTTTGATGGGATTACGTTTTCATTGTATGGAGAGACCAGCGGAGGAGTCCGGGAGGCATCTATGCTCAGAAGTAAATATGCGAAGCCGGAGACTCCTACTTATGCGGAATATATTTTTGAGTATAAAGATACAGTGTATACAGTTCGGAGAAGTCCGGATTATGAGCGGCCAAAGACCAGAGGTACGGGAATGACCACACAGAAAGGGGAGGCACTGCTTACTTTTTCGGATGGGAGAGCTCCGGTGACAAAGCTGAAGGAAGTGAACCAGGCGGTTACGGAGCTGATTGGGTTGGATATGAAACAGTTTACGCAGATTGCCATGATCGCGCAGGGAGATTTCAGGAAATTACTTCTGGCTGATACAGAGGAGCGCAGCAATATTTTCAGAAAGCTTTTTCATACAGATATTTATAAGGTGATCCAGGAGAAGCTGAAATTGGAGGCCGGTGGTCTGGACAAGGCGTATAAAGAACTGCTGAGAAGTATCCGTCAGTATACGGAACAGGTCAGATATTCCATAGAAGATCCTCTGGGACAGCAGTGGACAGTGATGGAGAAGAATGAATTTGAGGGAAATCTGGAAGAAGGACTGGAAATCCTGGAGCAGTTTCTGAAAGCAGACAAAGATACATGGAAAGCCCTGAATAAGCAGATAAAAGAAAGTGATGGAAAACTGGATAAAGTGAACCAGCTTCTGGGAAAAATTCATAAAGAAGCAGATGCAAAGGCCAGAAAAGAGAAACTTCTGGAAGAGAGAGAAGTACTGCTTCCACAGCTTGAACAGGCGCAAAAAGATGCAGAGAATGCAGCCAAAGAACCTGAGAAGATTCAACAGCTGATACTTTCCATACAGAAAGAAAAGGAGAATCTGGATCGTTATACGAACCTGGAAAATCTGATCCGTGAAATAGTAAATGTTTCTGCTCAGATAGAGAAATTGAAAACAGACAGTACAGTACTGCAGAACCGTCAGAAAGAAACGAAAGCAGTACTGGAAGAGAAGCAGAAAGAATATCAGGCAACAGACCGCACGGAAAAAGAAAAAGCAGAAACAGATTTCCAGAAAGAGAAGATAGATAATCTCTATGCGGGAGTCTGTAAGAATTGCGGTAATCTGGAGTTTCTTCTGACAAAGATCCAGGATCTGGGAACACAGTCCGAGAAAATGGAAAAACAGTCTGAACAGATGACAAAGTCTCTGGCTGATCTGGAAGAACAGCTTGCTTCCGGCGGTAATCTGGAAACAAAAGAGAACAGTCTGATCATGCGTTTACAGCAGATACACAAAATGAAAGATCAGCAGAAACGATGCCAGGATCTGGAAAAAGAAGCAGAGAGCAAAAAGAAGGTTTATCTGACAGCTTCTCAGAACCGGGCAGAAATAAAAGAAATTCTGAACAAAATGGAGCAGGCTTATCTGGATGCCCAGGCAGGCGTACTGGCAGCTGATCTTCAGGATGGAATGCCGTGTCCGGTATGCGGTTCTGTTCATCATCCGAAGCTTACGCAGATCCCAGAGGAAGTTCCAACAGAAGAACAGCTGAAAAAGCAGAAAATGTCAGCAGAAACTGCGGAGAAAGCGGCATCTGATGCAAGTGTGCAGGCTGGATCAGCCGCAGGGTTGGTACAGCGCTCAAAGGAAGAACTGGCAGAAGAAGTCAGAAACTATGCAGCGCAGTTTCTGCCAGAAGAGAAGGCAGAGGAAATACTTCGGAATGAAGCTGCTGATCCTGAATTACGCCTATTCGTAAAAGCTCAGGAAAGCCAGGTGCAGACAGAATTAGAAGAAATTCAAAAACAGAAGAAAGTTCAGCAGGATTTGGTGAAGAAAAAGGAAAAATTCACCGGACAGTTGGAACAACATGCAAAAGAATTTCAGAAGCTACAGATCAGTCTGGAAAAGAGAAAGAGTCAGCAGGAGAGTATTCAGGAACAATTACAGAATCAACTGGAAGAGCCGATATTTGCATGGCTGTGTGAAGAGATACAGCAGAAACTGAAAGCAGATTCAGGATTGCAGCAAGATCAGAGCAGTAAGGCAGTGCATCATCAGCAGGAAGGACAAGAAGTATCACTGTTTCTGCAGCAGGGAAAGAAAGCATCAGAATGGTTGAAACAGCAGCAGGATATTCTGAAACAAAAACAAAAAGATCTGACCGCACTTCTGGAGCAGAGAAAACTTCTGGAGACCCAAATAAACAAAATACAGACAGAACTTACAACACTTACAGACCAGAACAACCAGAATCAGCAGCAGACAGCGGCAGAGAAGTCCAGACTTGAACAGATGCAGAAACAAAAAGAGAGCATGGAAAAGGAACTGGGAGAAAAAACGAAAGAGGAAATCCAGTCTCAGATCCAGCTGCAGACTCAGGAACGCCAGACGCTTGAAACGCATTATAAAACTGTAACAGAAGCGAAAGAAACATTAGAGAAGAGGATGACAGAGCTGAATTCTGTGATCACATCTCTGACAGAGCAGTTAAAAGAAGCTGTAAATATTTCAGTTGAGGAACTGAATGCTCAGAAAGAAAATTTCATACAGCAAAAGAAAGCATTTTCATCAGAACGAGATGAAATCCATGCCCGCCTGGAGATCAATGGCGATATGTACGAGAAAATCCGCAGACAGCAGACGAAACTCCTGAAAACAGAAATCCGCTGGAAATGGATGAAATCTCTTTCAGATACAGCAAATGGTACAATCACGGGTAAAGCAAAGATCATGCTGGAAACTTATATTCAGATGCAGTACTTCGACCGTATCCTTGCGCGGGCCAATATCCGTCTCATGACTATGAGCAGCGGTCAGTATGAGTTAGTCCGCCGGAAAGAGAATAAAAGCAGGGTAGGCAAAACGGGTCTGGAACTGGATGTAATAGATCATTATAATGGAACCATCCGAAGCGTTAAGACCCTGTCCGGCGGAGAAACATTCCAGGCATCCCTGTCACTGGCGTTAGGGCTTTCCGATGAGATCCAGTCAAGTTCTGGAGGAATTCAACTTGATACGATGTTTGTAGATGAAGGCTTCGGATCTCTCGATGAGGATGCACTTGACCAGGCAATCCGGGCATTAAAAGATCTCAGTCAGGGAAGCAGACTGGTGGGGATCGTTTCCCATGTATCAGAGCTGAAGGAGCGTATTGATAAGAAGATCATAGTAACTAAGGAACGAACAGAAGAGGGAGTCGGAAGTACGATCTGTATAGAAAACTAAGAGATTGCAGAGCAGAGGGTATGATGGGACATACTCCTCTGTTTTGTCAAAAATAGTAAAAATAAAAAAGTTATACAAAATTAACTTGACAGAATATCTCAAATAGTATATATTAAGACATGAAGTTAGATACGAATAACTCAACCCTCTGCTGGTATTCCTGCAACAGCAACTTCAAGCCTTACGGTACATAAGAAGCAATAGAATGTTTCGTAAAGCTTTATTTTTTGATACCTGGTTAGTGTACACTAATTTATATTCTGACATTAAGAAAGGAAACCTGACATGCTGGAGAAATCTGTGATCGAACATTGTTCACCTACATTAGCATCTATTAAAACCGGAAATCTTTTTACATATAAATATGAATCTGAGGAAAAATTATGGAAAAGCGTGGATGGCTTTAATGAATGCGTAAAAGAAAAAGGTGTTTCCCTCACAGTACTTCGTAAGAGTGAAAGTAAGGCATTAATTTATGTGTGTCGTTCTTCCAGTCTGGAGAAAGATCTGAAGAAACCTGGTGTGGCGAATTTCATGAAGAAATATGGATATGAAAGTACAGATCCGTCATACGCGCTGGAGAGACTGAGAAGCCGTCTGGCACAGCGAGAAGATTTTCCTCATGAAATCGGATTATTTCTGGGATATCCGTTAGGAGATGTGATCGGATTTGTCAAGAACGCAGGGCAGAATTGTAAATGCGTGGGCTGCTGGAAAGTTTACTGCAATGAATGTGAAGCAGTGAAGGCTTTTGCAAAATTTAAGAAATGCACCAGCGTATATGTACGTCTCTGGAGCCAGGGCAGGAGTGTACGCCAGCTGACAGTGGCAGCATAAATAAATTAGTATAATAGAAAAGCCGTACGACTTTTCATTATAATAAATTATGGCTTTGTAGCAAAGAGGAAGCAGAGCGAATTTTAAGGAGGATTTTGATCATGAGTAAAGTAGCAGTTGTATATTGGAGCAGCACAGGAAACACAGAGGCAATGGCAAACGCAGTTGTAGACGGAATCAAGGAAAAAGGCGGCGAAGCTGTTCTTTGTACCTGCGAGGATTTTGACGGATCTAAAGTAGCTGAATATGATGCAATCGCTTTCGGATGCCCTGCAATGGGAGATGAAGTTCTCGAAGATACAGAATTCGAGCCAATGTTCGACGGATGTAAGGATGCCCTGAAAGGCAAAAATATTGCTCTGTTTGGTTCCTATGGATGGGGAGACGGCGAATGGATGCGCAACTGGGAAGAGTCCTGTAAAGAAACAGGTGCAAATCTTGTATGCGACAGTGTAATCTGCCAGGAAGAGCCAGATGATGAAGCTACAGATGCATGCAAAGCTTTAGGCGCTGCTTTAGTAGGCTGAGTTTTTGCAGAGTATATAATATAGAAAGAATTTTGCCGGCAGGGTGTGAAAAGCTCTGCCGGTTTTCTGTTATTATTATTTATAAGAAGCCCTCCGGGCAGGATTCTTTTTTTATGAGAAGAAAATTGTAAAAATATAATAAAAAAGAAAGAAATAATCGAAAGAATATGGTATACTTTATGTATAAATGAAAAGACTCCCGCAAATGCAAAAAGATGACAGAAAAAGGGAGTTTGGGGTTCATAGCAGATTAAAGAATTTGTATTACTGTTATTGCAAAGAGCATAAGCTTTGAGAAAGGAGCATTCTATGGGATTAATTAAAGCAGCTGCAGGAGCAGCAGGCAGCACACTGGCGGATCAGTGGAAAGAATTTTTTTACTGTGAGGCAATTGATAATGAAGTTCTTGCCGTGAAGGGGGAGAAAAGGATAGGGGGACGTTCCTCTAACAAAAGAGGCAGTGATAATATCATTTCCGATGGTTCGGGAATCGCGGTAGCAGATGGCCAGTGCATGATCATCGTGGAGCAGGGCAAAGTTGTTGAAGTCTGCGCAGAACCGGGAGAATTTACTTATGATACCTCTACAGAACCCAGTATTTTTACAGGCGGGCTCAGTGAAGGAATCAAAAAGACCTTTGAAACAGTGAAAAAGCGTTTTGCCTATGGAGGAGATACGGGAAAAGACCAGAGAGTATATTATTTTAATACAAAAGAGCTGGTAGGAAACAAGTTTGGAACAGCCAATCCCATCCCTTTCAGAGTGGTAGACAGAAATATCGGACTGGATATTGATGTATCTGTGCGCTGCAATGGAGTATATTCTTATAAAATTGTAGATCCGCTGCTGTTTTATACAAATGTCTGCGGTAATTTTGCACAGCAGTATGACAGGGAAGAAATTGAGTCTCAGTTGAAAACAGAATTTATAAGTGCACTTCAGCCTGCGTTTGCACAGATTTCCGAGATGCAGATCCGGCCAAGTGCGATTCCGGGACATGTACAGGAACTGTGTGATGCCATGAATCAGGCGCTGACACAGAAATGGCAGCAGGCCAGAGGTCTGGCGATCGTGTCCATTGCCATGAATCCGGTTACTCTTCCGGAAGAAGATGCACAGCTGATCAAAGATGCACAGAAAAATGCCATTCTCAGGGATCCTACAATGGCAGCTGCTACACTGGCAGGAGCGCAGGCAGATGCCATGAAAGCAGCAGCTTCCAATAAGGCCGGTTCCATGACAGGATTTATGGGTATGGGAATGGCCAGTCAGGCTGGCGGAGCCAATATGCAGAGTCTTTATCAGATGGGAGTGCAGCAGCAGGCACAGGCAGCACCAAAGATGCAACCGGCATCCGGTACATGGAAATGTGAATGCGGTGCAGAGAATACCGGCAAGTTCTGTGCAGAATGCGGAAAACCGAAACCTCAGCCAGCAGAGTGGACCTGCAGCTGCGGTGCAGTAAATACCGGAAAATTCTGTTCTGAATGCGGGAGCCCCAGACCGGCTGACAGATGGACCTGCAGCTGTGGAGCGGTAAATACCGGTAAATTCTGTGCGGAATGTGGAAAACCAAGACAATAAGACCATAAGGAGGGTTCCTATGTCTGATCTGAAAGAATACAAATGTCCTGCCTGCGGAGGCGCTATCGAGTTTGACAGCCGCAGCCAGAAAATGAAATGCCCGTACTGTGATACGGAGTTTGATCTGGATACATTAAAAGCTTATGAGGAACAGCTCAGTGAAGAAGAGGAAAGAAAGACTGCTTCTACGGAATGGAAGACAAATGCAGGCAGCCAGTGGCAGGAAGGCGAGACTGCGGGAATGAACGTATATACCTGCAAATCCTGCGGAGGCGAGATCGTAGCAGATGAGAATACAGGTGCATCCAGCTGTCCGTACTGCGGAAATCCGGTGATCATGACTGAGAAATTCAGCGGTACATTAAAGCCGGATCTGGTCATACCTTTCAAGCTGGATAAGAAAGCTGCGAAGGAAGCATACTACAGACATATTAAGGGCAGGCCGCTTTTGCCCAGGGTTTTCCGTCAGGAGAACCATATTGATGAGATCAAAGGTGTCTATGTGCCTTTCTGGCTCTTTGATGCTGATGTGAATGCAGATGCAAGATACAAAGCTACGAAAATCAGGGTATGGAGCGATAAGGATTATGACTATACGGAAACAAACTATTATTCTGTTTTCAGAAGCGGAAATATGTCATTTGCCAGTGTGCCGGTAGATGGTTCCACCAAAATGGCAGATGATCTGATGGAATCCATTGAACCTTTCAGGATTGAGGAGGCTGTTGATTTTCAGACAGCATATCTGGCCGGATATCTGGCTGATAAATATGATGTAGATGCCAGAGAGAGCACGGACCGGGCCCAGGAGCGTATGAAAATAAGTGCCCAGGAAGTGCTGCGAAATACGGTAAAAGGTTATGCTACAGTAACACAGGAGAGCACCAGCCTGCAGGTATATGGGGGAGAAGCGAAATATGCATTATACCCTGTATGGATCCTTAATACCACCTGGAAGGGGAAAAAGTATCTTTTCGCAATGAACGGACAGACCGGGAAAATGACAGGTAATCTTCCAATTGATAACGGAGCATATGCCAAATGGCTGGCAGGCCTGACGATCCTGTGTTCGGCAGCTGCTTACCTGGCAGTAATGTTGATCTATTAGGGAGGAGGACTGTGTATATGAAGAAAAAGATAATACCTGTGTGTCTTGCAGCTGTTATGACAGTATCCTGCCTTTTTACAGTTCCGGCTGTGGAGAGCCAGGCAGCAGAAACACATCCTGCGAGACTGGTGGATGACGGCGATCTGCTTTCTGAGCAGGAGGAGAAAAGACTGGAAAGCAGGCTGGATCAGATCAGTGAAGATTATGACTGTGATGTGGCAGTTGTGACAGAAGAGAGCATCAACGGGGCAGAACCCATGGACTATGCGGATGATTATTTTGATTATAAAGGCTATGGAATGGGAGAGGACAAAAGCGGAATCCTGTTTCTGGTCACCATGTCAGAACGTAAATTCTGGATGAGTACCCATGGAGATGCGATCGATACCTTTACAGACAGCGGGCTGGAATACATACAGGATCAGATAAAAAGTGATCTGTCTGACGGAAATTATTATGACGCCTTTGACAGTTTTGCCAGTCTGTGCGAAGAATTTATCATTCAGGCAGAGGACGGGGAACCATATGATACAGGAAATATGCCGCAGGAGCCCATGTCTCCGGTCTGGATCCTGATTTCTCTGGGGATTGGTCTGGCTCTGGCACTGATCATTACGGGAACCATGCGCAGCCAGATGAAAACAGTCCGCATGAAGCCGGATGCAGCAGATTATATGAAAAAGAACAGCCTGAATCTTACAAGATGCGGGGATATGTTCCTGTATAATCAGGTCAGCCGTACTGCGAAGCCCAAGGAGGATTCTTCAGGCGGAGGAAGCAGTACTCATACAAGCTCTTCAGGAGAGACCCATGGTGGTTCCGGAGGTTCTTTCTGATCCCTGATGATCCCGGTGCTTTTTCAAAGCCCGGGATCATTTTTGCGTTTTTGGCAGCTTCAGAGGAAAAAATATAAGGATACCGGTTGCAAGAGGACAAAGAATATGCTACAGTACAAGGTGGCTTATCTTGAGTTAAGCAGTTAATCCGAGAAGCCGGTTAAGGAGCAAATAAATAAAATAGAAACGATGGAGAGAACATGAAAAAATACGTTGACAATTTTAGACAGTACCAGTTCCTTCTGGGCGAACTGGTAAAAAAGGGCATCAAGCTGAAATACAGACGTTCTTATCTGGGAATTGTGTGGTCCATGCTGGAACCTCTGCTTACCATGATCGTGCTTACCATTGTATTTGGTACCCTTTACGGAAATACTGACAAAACTTTCCCTGTATATATTCTGACAGGACGACTGCTGTACAGCTTTTTCTCACAGTCCACGAAGGCTGCCCTGAAATCTATCAGGCAGAACTCGGCGATGATCAAGAAGGTGTATGTGCCGAAATATCTCTATCCTCTGTCCAGTGTACTTTTTAACTATGTGATCTTTCTGATCTCACTGATCGTGCTTGCAATTGTAAGCGTGGTTCTGGGAGTGAAGCCGACGGTTTATCTGATCCAGGCACCGGTTGCACTGATTTTGATCTTCGGCCTGGCATATGGATTCGGAATGATCCTGGCAACTATCGGTGTATTTTTCAGGGATATGGAATATCTGTGGTCAGTAGGTCTGATGCTGGTAATGTATACCTGCGCGATCTTCTATTATCCGACGAAACTGTTAAAGAGTGGATGGGCATGGATCCTGAAATATAATCCGTTATACTGTACAATTGATATTTTCAGATGTGCTGTATTTGGAAAACCTATGAATATAGAATATTTCTTATATGCACTGGGCTTTTCAGTGGCAGCGATCATTATCGGATTAGTGTGCTTCAAGAAGAAACAGGATGATTTTATTCTTTATATTTAACTGAATGCGGACTGCAGAGATCCGCATGACTAAGAAAGGCATAAGGAGAAAAAATGAGCAAACCAGCGATTGTTGTTGACAATGTCAGCATGAAATTTAATCTCAGCAAAGAAAAGGTAGACAGCCTGAAGGATTATATCATCAAATCGATCAAAAAAGAAATCAAATATAATGAGTTCTGGGCATTACAGAATGTTAGTTTTACAGTAGAAAAAGGTGACAGGGTTGGAATCCTGGGTCTTAACGGTGCAGGAAAAAGTACTCTTTTAAAGGTGATCGCAGGTGTTTTCAAGCCTACAGAAGGAACTGTTACAAAACACGGCAAAATGGTTCCGCTTCTGGAACTTGGAGCAGGATTTGATCCCCAGTATACCGGAAAAGAGAATATCTATCTATATGGAGCAATGCTTGGATATTCCAAGGCATTTATTGATGAGAAATATGATGAGATCGTAAAATTTTCCGAACTGAAGGAATTTATTGATGTGCCTATCAAGAATTACTCTTCCGGTATGAAATCCAGACTTGGATTTTCCATTGCTACAGTAGTCTCTCCGAAAATCCTGATCCTGGATGAGGTGCTGTCTGTAGGAGATGCGAAATTCCGTAAAAAAAGTGAGAAAAAAGTCCTGAGTATGTTTGATTCAGGTGTAACGGTATTATTTGTATCCCACTCCCTGGCACAGGTGCAGAGAATATGTAACAAGGCCATGATCCTTGAGAAAGGAAAACTGATCGCATACGGAGATATTGATACAATTTCCGAACAGTATGAGATGATGACGAAATAAAGAGGGGAGCCTATGAAAAATGGACTGAAAAAAGAAGACTCCATGGCTTTAAAGGGGGTTGCAGTGATGATGATGGTTTTTCATCACTGCTTTTATAAAGCATCAAAATTTGCAAAATATGATGTGGCTTTCAGAGGTATTTCTGCAAACAGTGTAATGACAGCTGCCTCCTGTATGAAGATCTGCGTTGCGCTGTTTGCCTTTGTTTCGGGATATGGACTGATGTGCGGCTACAGCAGATATAAGTCGGAAAAAAATCCCGGCACTTCCAGATGGATTGGTGCACACCTGGTTTCAACTCTGTCCGGTTACTGGTTTATTGCAGCAGGGGCGTATGTGTTGTATGCGTTTTTGGCCAGCAGCGGATTTGAATCTTGGGGAGAGAATGTTCCGCAGAGGTTTGCCGCTGTCATAATTGATATTCTGGGTCTTGCGAAGCTGGCAGGAACCAAGATTTTAAACGGCTCCTGGTGGTATATGAGCGCGGCAGTTTTATTTATCATATTTGTGCCCATTGGGTATACTGCTATTAAGAAATGGGGCTGGGCAGTTGTTCTGGGGATCATAGTTATATTACCAAGGGCAACAGGAATGGGATTCCCGGGAGGTGCCGATGTATTTTCTTTCTTCCTTGCTTTTGTGACGGGAATGGTGTGTGCGGAATATAACTTTTTTTCCTGGTTTCATGAGCTGGGGAGCGGGAGAAAGAACGGAAGATTATGTAAGGGACTGCTCCTTTTTGGGTGTCTGGCGGCTGCATTCTGTCTGTACCCGAAACTGGATCTGAAAGTGATCTGGGAATATCATTATATGGCAGTACCGTTTCTGGTTATTATGTTCTGCGTGGAATATTTGTTTAAAATTCCGTGGATATCGTCTGTTTTTCAGCATTTCGGGAAATATTCACTGGATATCTGGCTGATTCACACTTTCATACGTGACTATTTTGGAAAGTTTGTATTTGCAGTCAGAGAGTTCTGGCTGATTCCTGTTGTGCTCCTGCTGATCTCTCTGCTTCTTGCCTATGTGGTGGAAGTGCTCAAGAGGGTTACAGGATACCAGAAATTAATATCCGCCCTGATGCGGAAACTGAGGTGAAATGATCAAAATGAGAATCCTTCAAATAGGAATGGGAAATGTGGCCGGTGGTCTGGAAGCATTCGTGATGAATTACTACAGGGTACTGATCCATATGGATGTACAGTTTGATTTTGTCTGTATGTATGATAAAATTGCATATGAAGAAGAGATTCAGAAGCTGGGCGGAAAGATCTTTTATGTACCCAATGTAAAGAAACATTATCATGGGTATATAAAAGAACTGCGAAAGATCCTGCAGGAGAATGAATATACAGCGGTTCATGTAAACATGTTGTCAGCGGCAAACATTGTCCCCCTGCGTGTGGCCCATGAGATGGGGGTAAAAAAGGTGATCGCCCACAGCCACAGTTCCTCCTGCCCGGGACTGATCCGTAATCTGATGGACAGTTTTAACCGTCCTTTTATTGCACGGTATGCCACTGATATGGTATCCTGCGGTGAACTGGCAGGAAAATGGATGTTCGGAGAGAAGAATTTTCTTAAGGGAAAGGTGACAGTGGTCAATAATGCCATTCAGGCAGAGAAATTCAGCTTTTCATCTGAAGACAGAGAGCAGCTTCGCAGGGAAATGGGCTGGGAGGATAAGATTGTGATCGGGCATGTAGGAAGATTTGACATTCCGAAAAATCATGACAGAATGATCGATATCCTGCAGCAGTTTGTGAAGAAAAACAGAAATGTGGTTTTATGTCTGGTTGGCCCCAAAGAAGGTCTGTACACACAGATAAAGAATAAGACAGAGAAAAAAGGACTTGAGAATAATGTGTATTTTGCAGGCAGACAGAAAAGTATCCGCAGGTATTTATCAGCCATGGATGTTTTTCTGTTTCCGTCTGTTTTCGAGGGAGTTCCTTTTGCACTGATCGAGGCGCAGGCAAACGGGCTTTCCTGTGTAATGTCCGAGGCTGTTTCAGAAGAAGCAGTTGTTTTTCCGGAAAGGATCAGACGTCTTTCACTTGAGGAAACGGATCAGACATGGGCTGCTGCTGTAGAAGAGATGAGCAGCCTTGAGAGAGAGGATGCCGCACAGATAAAAAGGAAACTGACAGAGGCTCATTTTAATATAGAAACAGAAGCCGGACGTCTGAAAGAATTATATCAGGACAGAGGTAAGAGAAATGAATAAGATCGATTTTGTACTTCCCTGGGTAGATGGTTCTGATGAAGCGTGGATCAGGCAGAGAAATGAATATCTGAATATCAGAGATGGAGATCTTTCGAACAGCAGATTCCGTGACTGGGAAAACCTGCAGTACTGGTTTCGCGGAGTGGAGAAATTTACTCCGTGGGTAAACCATATTTATTTTATAACATGGGGACATATACCTTCCTGGCTGAATACGGAAAATCCGAAACTCACAGTAGTGAACCATAAAGATTATATTCCGGAAGAATATCTTCCTACATTCAGCAGTCACCCCATTGAACTGAATCTGCACAGGATTAAAGGGCTTTCCGAACAGTTTGTATACTTTAATGATGATACATTTATTATAAATGCCATGCAGCCGGAGGATTTTTTCAAAAAAGGTCTTCCAAGGGACTACTGTATTGAAACTGCCCTGGTGCAGGATGATATCAACAATCCCTTTGCATCCATCCTGATGAATGATGCAGCTCTGGTGAATATGCATTATTCCAAGCGGGAAGTGATCTGCAGACAGTGGAAAAAATGGTTTCATCCGGCATATGGTTCCATGGTGCTTCGGAATGTACTGATGCTTCCTTACAGGGAATTTTCCAGTTTTAAATATTCTCATATTTCCAGTGCTTTTCTGAAGAGTACATTTGAGAAAGTCTGGGAAGAAGAGGGAGAAATTCTGGACAGGGTATGCAAGACACGGTTCCGTTCTGCATCTGATGTCAATCAGTATGTGATGAAGTACTGGCAGTACATGGAAGGAAATTATGAGCCACAGTCACCGAAAACAGGGAAGTTTCTGACGATTGGACTTCATGATGAACAGATCCATAATGTACTGCGAAAACAGCTGTGCAGGATCATCTGTATCAATGATACGGAGAATATAGGCGACTTCCAGCAGCAAAAAAAGAATATAAAAGAATCTTTCGAATGTATCCTGCCTGAGAAATCAACGTTTGAACGGTAAGAAAGACAGGAGGCAGATATGACGAAAGATGCAGTAAAAAAATATACAAAGCAGCTGGGCATTGGAGGAATGATCCTGCATTATATCAGCCGTTTCCTGACAAAGGCTGAAATGCAGATCATAGGAAAAATGACCCGGCGCTTCGGAAAAGTGAAAAAAAACAGAATGGTATTTAAGAACCGGGAAATGATGGACTACACAGATAATCCGGGAGCTTTTTCCCAGTATCTGATAGATAACGGGTATAATAAAGAATATGAGATCATCTGGCTGGTTTCACAGAAAAAGAAATTCAGAAATAAAAAGATAAAGAATGTAAAGTTTGTAACAGCAGAGAATAAATACGGCTGGAGTAGCCCGTTGGCATATTATTATGGTGCCACAGCTTCCTTTTTCTTTTATTCCCATAACAGTGCCGAACTGAACCGTTATCGATGTGAGGGACAGACAGTGGTAAATCTGTGGCATGGCTGTGGTTATAAAGATGCAGAACAGGCCAGAAAGAACCAGAACAGCAGAGCTGATTTTGACTATGCGCTTGTTCCGGGACCTGTGTTCGTAAAAACCAAGTCCAGACTGTGGAACTGTGCTCCCGGGCATTTGCTGATGATGGGATATCCCAGATATGACTGGATGCTGCATCCTTCCATGAATCAGGAGGAGATCCTGGAGAGGCTTTTCGGGTGGAAGGGCAGGAAGGCAGTGATCTGGATGCCGACCTTCCGCAAAAGTGAACTTGGAGGATGCGCGGAAAATGAGATCGAACTGCCCTGTCAGCTTCCTGGAATCCGGGATGAGGAAGAATTAAAACAGATCGATGCATATCTGCGCAGAGAACAGATCCTTCTGATCATAAAGAAACATCCGCTTCAGACCGGATGGGATCAGGAAGAACAGGGATTTACCAATATCCGGTATGTATCGGAAGATCTTCTGGACAGAAAAGAAGTCAGGCTGTATGAACTCATAGGAGTCTGTGATGGTCTGCTCTCAGATTATTCATCAGTGGCAGTGGATTATCTGCTCCTGAACAGACCGCTGGGATATGTTCTGGCTGATTATGAGATCTATAAAGAGAAGCGGGGATTTGTCTTCGACGATCCGCTGGAATACATGCCAGGAGAGAAAATTTATAATGCAGAGGATATGATAAAGTATCTGAAACATCTGTCAGAGGGAACAGATACTTACATGCAGGAGAGGGCGCAGATGCTCCTGCAGATGCATAATAAAACAGAAAGCTATTGCAAAAGGCTGGCAGAATATTTATTATAATAATTATCATGAAACAGGGAGAGAAATATGGAAAAAGTAATAGGATACACACAGGGAACATTTGATATGTTTCATATCGGACATCTGAATCTGATCAAAAATGCGAAGAGACACTGCGATTATCTGATCGTTGGTGTAAATGATGATGATCTTGTAGAGTCATATAAGAACAAAAGACCTATTGTGCCATTAAATGAAAGAGTAGAGATCGTCCGCGCCATTAAATATGTGGATGAAGTGATCGTAACGAAAACACTGAATAAGAAAGAAGTGTGGGAGAAAGTACGCTTCAATGAGATTTATATCGGTGATGACTGGAAAGGAAACGCACGCTGGGAGGAGACCGGAAAAGAAATGGAAAGCCTGGGTGCGAAGCTTGTATTCCTGCCATATACGAAAGATACATCTTCAACCTTACTTCGCGAGAAGTTAAAAGAGTTTTAAGGGGAGTGTGACCATGAAAAAAAGAATAAAGAAAAAACTGAAAAAGATAAAAAAATCTATCAAAAAAAATACCAGAAAAACTGTTAAAAAGCTCAAGAAAGTAAAGGCACAAAAAGGAACAAAGGCTATGCTCCGGGAAGCATGGGCAGATTTCACATACGGAGTATATGACAAACGAAAGATCAAACGTCTAAAAAAATTTCCGCCTGCACTTGTAGAAAACAGAATGCTGTTTGAAACAAATGATGATTTTACAGATAATGGACGTGCATTGTTCGATTATCTCATCGAAAATGGTTATAATAAAAAATATGAGATGGTATGGCTGGTACATGATCCATCCAAGTATAAAGAATATCAGTATGAGAATGTAAAATTCATCCAGAATTTCAAAAAAGATTCTACGATCCGAAGGGCAGAGGCATATAAATATGCACTGACATCAAAGTACATTTTCTACACACAGGCATTTAACTGGATCGCAATGTCAAGAAAGAATCAGATCTTTATTGACCTGTGGCATGGCTGCGGTTATAAAGCAAATAAAAACGGACGTAAAGTATTCTTTGACTACTGTCTGGTTCCTGGAGATATCTTTATCAAGACGAAAATGGAATTCTTCGGCTGTACTTCCAAGAAGCTTCTGTCATTCGGATATCCCCGTTATGATATGATGCTCAGAGGCAGTGAAAGGGCAGACGAATTTAAGAAGAAACTTCTGCAGGAAACAAACAGTGAAAAACTGATCCTGTGGATGCCCACATACAGACATGCATCCAGTGTACGTCTGAACGAAGAAACTCTGAACAATGAATTTAATATCCCGATCATTGATGATGCAGACAAGCTTCTGGAACTGAATAATTTCTGTAAAGAGAATCATATGCTCATCGTTATTAAGAAGCATTATCTGCAGATCCCATATGATTTCGGTGAGAACGTTCTTACCAATATCGTATATCTGGAGAATAAAGATCTTGCGGATAACGGACTGCAGCTGTATGAATTCATCAACTGTTCAGATGCACTGGTTTCTGATTATTCTTCTGTTGCCATTGATTATCTTCTTCTGGACAGACCTCTGGGATTCACTCTGGATGATTACGAAGCGTATACAGAATCCAGAGGCTGGGTATTCGATGATCCGCTGGAATATATGCCTGGCGAGCATATGTACAACATGCAGGATTTCGAAAACTTTATTATGGATATCAAAAATGAAAATGATAATTATAAAGAGCAGCGTGCGCAGGTAAGGGCGAAAACACACAATGTATGTGATAATTACTGCCAGCGTGTACTGGATTACTTTAACATCACAAAGTAGAGTCATGACAGGAGAAAAAAGATAAATGAAAATATGTATTTGGTGTACTAAGATATTCGATCTTGGCGGAACAAAGAGAGTTGTTACACTCCTTGCCAATGAACTTGTAAAAGAACATGATGTCACTATTATGGTATATCAGGACAGATTTAAAGAAGACCGTAATATGTATCACATGAGTGAGGATATCAAGGTTGACTTTATTGATAATAATGAATTTGTAAACCGTCATCATACACCGGCGTTCTGCTGGCGTTATCTGGTGCGGAAATTAAATGCGAAATACGGTACGTTCAATAAGCCTAAATATAATGATATTCTTGCAGATGCCATTTTCCCGAAAAAGACACGGGAAAAATGGGTGAAATATTTAAATGAGCAGGATTATGACATTATCATTACAACTGCATCCCTGAGTCTGAGACTGGGAATGCTGGCACCTGAATTAAAGGCAAAGACCATCGGCTGGCAGCATAACTGTTATGCAGGATATCTGGAAGTTCCCAATGTTGTATTCTGGAAACAGGAATGCCTGCTGCAGGAATATCTTCCGAAACTGGACAGATACATTGTACTCAGTGATTATGATAAGAGAGATTATAAGAAGTTTCTGGATATTGACACAGAAGTTAAGATCAATCCGAGAAGTTTCGTCAGTGAACGTAAATGCGATCCGAAATCCAAGAGATTTCTCATGGCCACCCGTTTCGTATATGCGAAGGGTCTGGATCTTATGATGGAATCCTTCGAGGAATTCTGCAAACAGGATGATGAATGGCAGCTGGATATCATTGGAGCCGGAGATCTTTGGAACCAGATCATAGCGGATGCCAAAAGACGCCACATTGATGACCGTGTAAACTTCGTAGGTTATACCAATGAGCCAGAGAAATATTACCTGAATTCTTCTATCTTCCTTCTTCCATCCAGATGGGAGGGATGGCCGATGGTTATCATGGAAGCATTCGAGTTCGGACTTCCTGTAATTGCATTTCATACAGGAGCCATGGATCTGATCATCGACGACCAGAAAACAGGATTTCTTCCGGAAGCATTTGATACAAAGAAATTCACAGAGGCTATGCTGAAGCTGGCACATGATGAAGAACTGAGAAGAGAAATGTCCAGAAATGCAATCTGGAAATCAGAAGATTTCGCGATCCAGAAAGCAGTAAAAGAGTGGAATCGTCTTTTCAACCGTGTAATGGGAATTGAAACTTTCTATGAGAAAAACAAAGAAGCAATCCTGGAATGCCAGGAGAAATATCCTCTTCGCACCAGCTACGGAGAATATGTAAAAGAGTATCCGGTAAAAGATAAAACTATCCTGTACGAAGCATTTGGCGGCCGCGGAATGATCGACAGTCCCTACGCGATCTTCCAGTATCTTCTGGAAAAGGAAGAATATCAGGAATATACCCATATCTGGGTGATCGATGATCTGGAAGACAGCAGATTACAGATTGAGAAGTATGAAAAGTATCCGAATGTAAGATTCGTACAGTATAAGACAAAAGAATACTGTAAAGCGCTTGCAGTTACCAAATATCTGATCAATAATGTAAGTTTCCCAAGCTATTTCCTGAAAAGGGAAGAACAGGTTTATCTGAACACCTGGCATGGAACTCCGCTGAAGAATATGGGATTTGATATCCCTGGTTCAAACATTTCACAGGGAAATACGGCAAGAAATCTTCTGAGTGCAGATTATCTGGTTTCTTCCGGTCCGTATATGACTGAGACCGCTTATAAGAAGTCCTATAAACTTCAGAACCTGTATGAAGGCCAGATTCTGGAAGAGGGATTCCCGAGAAATGATAAGCTGTTCGAGAATACAGAAAACAGCCGGGAAGAAATGATCCGTAAAATACAGTCTTACGGTGTGGATGTAGATGAGAATAAGAAGATCATTCTCTATGCACCGACCTGGAGAGGGGCTCAGTATAAAGAACCGGAAGCAGACCTGCAGGAGGTTTACAAGCTGATCCATAAAGTCCGGCAGAGTGTGGATGAAAAGGAATATCAGGTACTGGTGAAACTCCATCAGACTGTTTACCGTTACCTGAAAGAGCAGGAGCAGGAACCAGCTGAAGAGAAAGTGAAATTTATTCCTGCAACAATGGATGCCAATGAGATCCTGTCTGTTACAGATGTGCTGATCTCAGATTATTCAAGTATCTTTTTCGATTATCTGAATACAGGAAAGCCTGTTGTATTCTACATTCCGGATGCAGGAAGTTTCGAAGAATACAGAGGTGTATATGCTTCTCTGGAAAATCTTCCGGGACCGACAGCAGCTACACTGGAAGAAGTGGGAGAAATCTTTAAAGACCTGTCTGCTGCTGTGAAACCATATCAGCAGAAGTATCAGGAAACCCGCCGAAAATTCTGCCCGAAGGATGACGGCAGAGCCTGCCAGCGGATCACAGATATTGTGTTCGGAAAAGAAAAAGAGCAGAAACAGGTAATGTCTGATAAAACAGATAAAGTAAAAGTGCTTGTCTATGCAGGTGCGTTCGGTGAAACAAACAGTACAAAAGAATTCGAAAGTTTTTTGGAGAAAGTGGATTTCTCACGTATGGATGTCACCCTGATCGGAAACGGTTCCGGCAGGGAGAGTGCAGAAGAAAAGCTGAATACTCTTCCGAAGGAAGTAAGAGTTCTGTACTGGAAACGTTCTTATCCTGCTACAGATGAGGAATATGTATGCCATCAGATGTTTATGGATTCCGATTCCAAAGAAGTACCGGAAATGCTGAAAGATTTCTACAGCCGTGAGCTCAGAAGAGTTCTTGGTATGTCGAAATTCGATTATGCAGTGATCTTTACATCCAAGAAGAAGTTTTTCCCGGTATTGTCAGGCAAGCTGGATGTAAAGAAAGTATATGGTGCGAAGAACTGGCAGAAAGTATTAGAGATTCCTGAATAACGAAAAACTGTGGCTGCGTATAAAAAGGGGGATTGTTTATGATCACAAACTGGAGCCCGGCACATGTACCGGAAAAAGAAGAAGTAAAAGAAAGACTTCGTACAGCAAGAGAACAGCTGTATGATTTTCAGATGAAGATCAAAGAACATAAGATACCGGTACTGGTACTTTTTGAAGGATGGGGATCCTCAGGAAAGGGAAGTACCATCGGAAAAGTGATCAAAAATATTGATCCCAGATTTTTTAAAGTTGTCACAATGTCTGTACCTACAGAAGAGGAGAAACGGTATCCTTTCCTGTACAAATATTTCAAACAGATTCCGGAGGCAGGTAAATTTACTTTCCTGGACTCCGGATGGATGGAACAGACCTGCAGGGAACGTCTGGAAGGAAAACTGGAGGGGAATGCTTATACTTCCCGGATTGAGAGTATACGCCACTTCGAGAGACAGCTGACAGATAATGGATATCTGGTTTTGAAATTTTTCATGCAGATTGATAAAGAAGAGCAGACCTGTCGCAAGGAGATACTTTTGTCGCATAAAGATACGAAATGGAGAGTATCTGAATTTGACAAATGGGAAAACGAGCATTACAAAAAATGCGCGAAGGTGTTTGATCAATATATGTCGAATACTAATGCTTCATCTGCTCCCTGGTATATCATTGATGCCAGTGACCGTAAATGGGCGGAACTTCAGGTGCTGGAGACAATGGTCAGCAACATTGAGGTAGCCATGCAGAATCAGGCACATTCTGTACCGATTCTTCAGAATGTTTTTCCGTTGAAAAAAATGCCGAAACTTTCAGAAATCCAGCTGGATGGCAAGGTGGTCGAGGAAGAGGAATACAGAAAAGAATTGAAGACGCTTCAGAAAGAACTTGGAGAACTTCATAACCGTCTGTATCTAAAACGGATTCCTGTGATCATTACCTATGAGGGATGGGATGCAGCCGGTAAAGGCGGAAATATCAAGAGGATCACGGAAGCACTGGATCCGAGGGGATATGTGGTAAATCCGATAGCCAGCCCGGAACCTCATGAGAAAGCACGCCATTATCTCTGGAGATTCTGGACAAGACTGCCTAAGAGCGGCCATATAGCGATCTTTGACCGCACCTGGTACGGAAGGGTTATGGTAGAACGTCTGGAGGGTTTCTGCAGTGAGAACGACTGGAAACGTGCCTACAACGAGATGAATGAGTTTGAAAAGGAACTGAAGGACTGGGGTGCTGTGATCATCAAGTTCTGGGTTCAGATCGATAAAGATACCCAGCTTGCCAGATTCCAGGAACGCCAGAATAATCCGGAGAAACAATGGAAGATCACAGATGAGGACTGGCGCAACAGAGAAAAATGGGATGCCTATGAAGTGGCTGTAGATGAGATGCTTCAGAAAACAAGTACTGTTTATGCGCCATGGCACGTGCTGGAATCTGTAGATAAGAAATATGCCCGTATTAAGGCTTTGAAGATTGTGATCAGAGAGATTGAGAAGGCATTAAAAGAGAATCACTGATTTAGGATATGTAAGGCAGTCGGCTCTGTAAGATGAGTGGACTGCTTTGCTGTGTTATGGAGCTGGGGCAGCTTATGGACGGAGATAATTTCTCATGGATTACAGAGCATTTTTTTCCAGACGGCTGACCTGTGCCTGGGAGATCCCGATCTCCTGTGCAACTTCCATCTGAGTTTTTCCTTCGTAGAAACGTAGCTGAATGATATACTTTTCTCTGGTACCCAGACGCTGCATGGCTTCTCTGAGGGAAAGATTTTCAATCCACAGATCTTCTTTGTTCTTCTTATCGCTAATCTGGTCCATCACATAGAGAGTATCGCCGCCTTCTGTGTAAACCGGTTCAAAAAGGCTGACGGGATTTTGAATCGCATCCATGGCGTAGACGATCATTTCTTTTTCAATCCCGATCTCCTGGGCAATCTCTGTGATCGTAGGTTCTCTCAGGTGTTGCTTCATGTAATTTTCCCTGGTATAAATGGCTTTATAAGCAATATCCCGAAGGGAACGGCTGACCCGGATGCTGTTATTATCACGGAGATACCTGCGTATTTCTCCGATGATCATGGGTACTGCATAGGTAGAGAATTTGACCTGAAGCGTGGTATCGAAATTGTCGATAGCCTTGATCAGTCCTATACAGCCGATCTGGAAAAGATCATCCGGGTTTTCGCTGCTGTTCTGAAAACGGCGGATCACGCTTAGAACAAGGCGCAGATTTCCTTTGATATAGAGCTCCCGTGCCTGTGCATCCCCTTCTTTGATCCGCCGGAAAAGTTCCTCTTTTTCTTCTGTTTTAAGAACAGGAAGTTTCGACGTATTGACTCCACATATTTCTACTTTGTTCAGTGCCATCCTTTGAATCCTCCTTATCATCTTATGCCGCGGTATTTGCCGCTAATAAAATGATTCTCATACAGGAGGGGATTTATACTTTCGAGGGAAAAATATAAAAAATATCAGCCCTTGACAAAACATTTATCTTCGTCAATCTCTACCAGGATAATGTCATCTCCGATCTGGCAGATACAGTCCCAGGGGATGACATATTCACTTTCACGGCCGAACAGACAGCAGAATCGTCCGGGGCCCGGGAGGATCAGGGCAGTGAGACAGCTGGTCTTGCAGTTAAATTCGATATCTATGGGACAGCCCAGACTGCGGCAGGTACAGGTGTTGATGACTTCTTTCTGCCTTAATTCACAGATGCGCATGGAAACTCACTCTTTTAAGAGATATTTTTGTTAAATTTATGCAGGGTTCAGAGAATTTATGCGTGGCATTTTATTGACATGACAAATGTAGATACAGTATAATAAAAGACAGAAAAGACGCTGTTCTGGAGGATAAAAACAGCATTATCATCTTATAATATTATGACATAAGGGGGACTTTTTTATGAAATGTCCATTTTGCAATCAGGATAATACAAGGGTTGTGGATTCCAGACCTGTGGATGATACCAATTCTATTCGCCGCCGCCGTTTGTGTGATGCATGCGGAAGAAGATTTACAACTTATGAGAAGGTAGAGTCCATACCATTAACTGTGATCAAGAAGGATCAGAACAGAGAGCAGTATGACAGGAATAAGATCCAGGCGGGAATACTCAGAGCCTGCTATAAACGTCCGATTCCTATTGAGAAGATTGAAGAGATGATGGATGCTGTGGAAGGAGAGATCTTTCATACAGAAGAAAAGGAGATCTCCAGCAATAAGATTGGTGAGATCATTATGGATCACCTGAAGGATTTAGATCCGGTTGCGTATGTGAGATTTGCGTCTGTGTACAGGGAGTTTAAAGATGTCAGTACCTTTATGGATGAACTGAAGAAATTTATGAATTAACCAAATTAAGTAAGCATCGAAGCGGATTGCGAAATCTTCTTGACTTTCAAGTATATAAAAATGCCAGGCAGAAATTTCTGCCTGGCATTTTTTGTACGATTTTATGAAATGGGAAGGGATTAAACAATACCCTGAGCTTTCATAGCATCTACAACTTTCTCGAAGCCTGCGATGTTAGCACCTACAACGTAGTTGCCTTCCATGCCGTAACGTTTGGAAGCATCGTCAACTTTATTGAAGATGTCTACCATGATCTGGTGAAGTTTGGTATCAACTTCTTCAGCTGTCCAGGAAAGTCTTGCGGAGTTCTGGCACATTTCAAGTGCGGAAGTAGCAACACCACCAGCATTAGCTGCTTTACCAGGCATGAATGTTACGCCGTTTGCCATAAGGTAATCTGTTGCTTCACGGGTAGTAGGCATGTTAGCACCTTCTGCAACATATTTGCATCCGTTTGCAATAAGAGTTTTAACACCGTCAAGATCAAGCTCGTTCTGAGTTGCACATGGAAGATAGATATCGCATTTGATGTTCCAGATGCCTTTTCCTTCTGTATAAGTAGCACCTTCCACACGGTCAGCGTATTCTTTGATACGTCCACGTTTTACTTCTTTGATATCTTTTACGATGTCAAGTTTGATTCCTTCCGGATCATAGATATATCCGTTGGAGTCGCACATAGCAACAACTTTACCGCCAAGTTCTGTAGCTTTTTCTACAGCGTAGATAGCAACGTTACCGGAACCTGTTACGATGAGAGTTTTACCGGAGATTGTATCGTTTTTAGCTTTAACCATTTCGTCAAGCATGTATACAAGACCATATCCTGTAGCCTGTGTACGGATTAAAGATCCACCGTAGGAAAGTCCTTTACCTGTAAGAACACCTTCATATAATCCACGGTTTCTCTTGTACTGTCCGTACAGATAACCGATCTCACGTCCACCTACACCGATATCACCTGCAGGAACGTCCATGTCAGCACCGATATATTTGGAAAGTTCTGTCATAAAGCTCTGGCAGAATGCCATTACTTCTCTGTCAGATTTTCCTTTAGGATCGAAGTTGGAACCACCTTTACCGCCGCCGATCGGAAGACCTGTAAGAGAGTTCTTGAAGATCTGCTCGAAACCTAAGAATTTAAGAATTCCCTGGTTTACTGACGGATGGAATCTTAAACCACCCTTGTATGGTCCGATAGCGCTGTTGAACTGTACACGGTATCCTTTGTTTACCTGTACAACGCCTTTATCATCTACCCACGGAACGCGGAAAGAGATGATTCTTTCTGGCTCAACAAGACGCTCCAGAATGGAGAGTTTGCGGTATTCTTCTTCATTTTTGTCGATTACGACTTTAAGGGAGTCTAAAACTTCCTTTACTGCCTGGTGGAATTCAGGCTCATTTGGATTCTGTGCTACGACTCTCTCGTATACTTCTTCAGTATAAGACATTATGATTTCCTCCTCGTCGATCGTTTGTGTATTTTTTAAATCGACGTTATTATACACTAAAGTGCTACAAATGGAAAGAGTTAAATGATATTTTTTTAAAAAAAATTGAAAAAGCCCTGGAAGAACTATATAATGGTTTTATGAAGCTTTACCAAATGAAGAAGAAAAAGAGGAAATTTCCGGGGATGATCCCCTGGAGAATGTGATCACAGAAGGAGAAGAACCTGCGGAGGAAGAGGAAAATATCTCCGATGAATTCGGCACAGGAGAAGATGAGACACAACAGGAGCCACAGGAACTTTTTGGAGACGGAGAAGAGAAACCAGAGGAATTTTCAGCAGGTGAAGAAGAAATACTGCCTGCAGCAGCTTCAGCAGATGATCTGGTATACGGAGATCTTACTTACCGTGTCAACAATAACAAAGTAACAATAACCGGATATAAAGGCAGCGGAACAAGTGCTGTGATTCCTGTCAAGATTGGGAGTTATGAAGTTAAGGAGATTGCAGATCGCGCATTTTCCGGATGCGGAACGTTAGAGAGCATCAGCTTGCCGGAAGGGCTGGAAAGGATCGGCTACCAGTTTATAGCCAATACAGGGATCACGAGCCTGACAGTACCAAGTACAGTGACGAGGAGTGGGTGCGCATATGTGGGAAGCGGATATGCCGGAGCCACGGCGGGAGCGATGGAACTGCAGGAGGTGAAAGAACATCGTTTCTGTAACATCTGCAGGCGTTATAACAGCAAAAGCAGCAGGTACAGCAAAGATTACAGTAAAATCAGGATCTAAGAAAGCAGTAGTAACAGTAACTGTACCAAAAACAGTTACGAAATCTATCAGTGGTATTCCTTCGAAGCAGACACTGAAAAAAGGAAAAAGTATTACATGGAAGGTAAAATTAAATCCTTCAAACAGTGATGATAAGATTACTTACACCAGCTCCAATAAAAAGGTAGCAGCAGTGGATTCCAAAGGAAAGATTACTGCGAAAGGAAAAGGAACTGCGATTATTACTGTAAAATCAGGAAAAGTATCAGTAAAGTGTAAGATTACAGTCAAATAGGTGATTATAACCAGTTAAAATCTGCAAAACAGGTTTGAAATCCGACGGGTTTTGAACCTGTTTTGCTTTATCCGGAGCTATCTGAAAATTTGGATATAGACCAAAATAGAAAAAAATGGTATACTTTATTTCAGAGATACGTAAAAACGATGACAGGGATGAGGAGGGGACCTTTATCGGAAGAATTGAGAAGAAAGGGGATTTAAAAGAATGGCAGGATTTAAAACAAAAGTAACACCGGAAATTGAGAATCTCACAGAGATATGTAAGGACAATACCAGCCTGGATCTTTCACTTTATGCGAAATATGATGTAAAGAGAGGGCTCCGCGATCTTAATGGTAAGGGCGTTCTTGCAGGTCTCACGCAGGTTTCCAATGTCAAGGCTACGAAGATCGTGGACGGGAAAGAGGTTCCATGTGCGGGAAGCCTTTCCTACAGAGGTTATGATATCAAAGATCTGACCCGTGGATTTATCGAAGATGACAGGTATGGCTTCGAGGAAGTAACCTATCTCCTTCTGTTCGGCAGACTGCCGGATAAGAAACAGCTGGCAGATTTTACAGAACTTCTGGCAAACCAGAGATCTCTTCCGACTAATTTTGTCAGAGATGTTGTGATGAAGGCGCCCAGTAAAGATATTATGAATGGTCTTTCACGAAGTGTGCTCACACTTTATTCTTATGACAATAATCCGGATGATACCTCACTTCCGAATGTACTCAGACAGTGTCTGAATCTGATCAGTGTATTTCCATTATTGTCTGTTTATGGATATCAGGCATATAACCATTATATTAAAGGGAAAAGTCTTTATATCCACAATCCGAAGAAGGATCTGACGACAGCAGAAAACATCCTGCGGATGCTCAGACCGGATAAGAAATATACACATCTGGAAGCCAAGATCCTTGATATCGCACTGATCCTTCATATGGAGCATGGCGGTGGAAATAACTCAACATTTACCACTCATGTTGTATCATCTTCAGGAACAGATACCTATTCTGCCATTGCAGCAGCGCTTGGTTCCCTGAAAGGACCGAAACATGGCGGTGCCAACATCAAGGTTGTCAGTATGTTTAATGACATGAAGAAAGAAGTGAAGGACTGGACGGACGAGGAGGAAATCCGTGCATATCTGAAGAGACTTCTTCATAAAGAAGCCTTTGACAAAAAGGGCCTGATCTATGGCATGGGACATGCGATCTATTCTGTATCCGATCCACGTGCCGAGGTATTCAAGGCATATGTGGAAACCCTGGCAAGGGAAAAGGGCAGAATGAAGGATTATGCATTATACTCCATGGTTGAGCGTCTGGCTCCGGAGGTAATTGCAGAAGAAAGACGTATTTACAAAGGTGTCAGTGCAAATGTGGACTTTTACAGCGGATTCGTGTACAGTATGCTGGATCTGCCGCTGGAGCTGTATACTCCGATGTTTGCAGTTGCACGTATTGTGGGCTGGAGCGCTCACAGAATGGAAGAACTTATCAATGCAGATAAGATCATCCGTCCGGCATATAAGAATGTGCTGGAACCTGCGGTATATGTTCCACTGAATGAACGTTAAGAACGGACCGCAAATATCCGAGTGACTAAAGGAACAAAAAGGAATGTTTAATTGTTTTTTTCCAGACGAATATCTGGATTCTACGTATGTGATTGATTTTGACAGACTGTATGAGCAGGGTTACAGGGGGCTTTTGTTTGATATTGACAATACACTGGTACCCCATGGAGCCCCGGCAGATGCAAGGGCCTGTGCGTTGTTTTCACATTTAAAAGAACTGGGATTTAAATGCTGTTTTATTTCAAATAACCAGTACGAGAGAGTAGCATCTTTTAACGATGTGATAGGAGAGCACTTCATCGAAAATGCACATAAACCTTCGGTAAAGAACTATATCCGGGCAATGGAACTTCTGGGAACAGACAGGAGTAACACGATCTTCATAGGAGATCAGTTGTTTACGGATATATACGGGGCGAAGAGAGCCGGAATAAGGAATATTCTGGTTAAACCTATTGACTCGAAAGAGGAGATACAGATTGTGCTGAAGCGCTACCTTGAAAAAATTGTTTTATATTTTTACCATAAAGAGGAGGGGAATTCATGAACCATATCGTGATCATAGGATTTATGGGTTCAGGAAAGACAAGAGTCGGCAAAAGGCTGGCGAAAGACTTTGATATTCCATTCGTGGATATCGACCGTGTAGTAACAAAGAAGATGAACCTTTCATCAAAGGAGATTTTTGACAGATTTGGGGAACCGTTTTACCGTGCCCTGGAAACCACAGCAGTAAAAGCCCTGATTGAGGATCCGGAGCAGAAGGTGATCTCCCTTGGTTCAGGTCTTCCTATGCAGGAGCAGAATGAGAAATACATTAAGAAACTGGGAACAGTGGTGTATCTGAAGGGATCTTATGAGACACTAAAAAAACGTCTGGAAAATTCCAGCAGCAACCCACTGATCGAGGGTGCTGATAAGGCGGACAAGATCAAGAAACTTCTCAAACAGCGAGATCCGGTGTATGCGAAATTTGCAGATGTTGAAATGATCACCGGAGACAAGCCTTTTGAAGAACTGATCGGTCAGCTTGAAGAAAAATTGAAAACATATATAAAAAAATAGTTGAAAAAAGTACCAGAATATTATAAAATCAGATAAGAGTGTGTCACAGGACTGAAGAATGAATAGACACACACTATTGAGCAGTTACTGCAGAGATCGCAGGCAGTAACGTTGAACTGTACTATTAAGGAGGAAATATAACTATGATTTCAGCAGGTGATTTCAAAAACGGTATCACACTTGAAATTGATGGAAACGTATGTCAGATCGTTGAATTCCAGCATGTAAAACCAGGAAAGGGCGCTGCCTTTGTAAGAACAAAATACAAAAACATCATTACAGGAGCAGTTCTGGAGAAATCTTTCCGTCCTACAGAGAAATTCCCGGCAGCACGTATTGAGCGTGTGGATATGCAGTATCTGTACAACGATGGTGATTTATACTATTTCATGAACGTAGAAACTTATGATCAGGTTGGTCTTACAAAAGATCAGGTTGGCGATTCTCTTAAATTTGTTAAAGAGAATGAAATGGTTAAAGTATGTTCTCATAACGGAAACGTATTCGCAATCGAGCCGCCTCTGTTCGTAGAACTTGAAGTAGTTGAGACAGAGCCAGGATTCGCTGGAAATACAGCACAGGGTGCTACAAAACCGGCTACTGTAGAAACAGGTGCACAGGTTCAGGTTCCGCTGTTTGTTAACCAGGGAGATAAACTGAAAATCGACACAAGAACAGGGGAGTATCTTTCCCGAGTATAAACTGTACAGCTGTAAAAGCGAAATACAAAGAATGCAGTCTGCCATCGGCGAAAGCCGGTGGCAGTTTTTGTATACAGAGATAAGTCATACAGGAGGGCGAAAATGGAATACGTGACATTGGGAAAAACTGGTTTGAAAGTTTCTAAAATGGGACTGGGTGGAATTCCTGTTCAGAGAATTGATGCAGAAGGAACAAGAAAGCTTGTCTGTAAGATGGCAGAAGCGGGAGTGAATTATATTGATACAGCCAGAGGATATACAGTCAGTGAGGAATATCTGGGCTATGCGCTGAAGGAAATCCGGGATAAATTTGTGATCGCAACGAAATCCATGGCGAGAACCAAAGAGGCGATGGCAGCAGATATTGAGAAAAGTCTGAAGAATCTTCGCACAGATTATATTGATCTGTACCAGGTACATAATCCAAGTATGGAACAGCTTGATCAGATACTGGCAGCAGGTGGGGCACTGGAGGCTTTGCAGGAAGCTAAAGCAGCCGGAAAAATCGGGCATATCGGGCTGACAGCTCACTCTACAGAAGTATTTGGACGGGCGCTTGAACTTAACTGGGTGGAGACGATCATGTTTCCGTATAATATCGTAGAAAATCAGGGCGAGGAACTGATCGCGAAGTGTAAAGAGAAAAACATTGGATTTATTGATATGAAACCTCTGGCAGGAGGCGCCATTGAGAATGGAACTCTGGCTCTGCGCTATATTTGTGCAAATCCTGATGTGACAATAGTCATTCCGGGAATGGCAGAGGAAAAAGAACTGGAAGAAAACATGAAAGCCTGTCTGGATCCATCTCCTTTAAGTGAGGAAGAGCTTGGGGAGATGGCAGCAGTAAGAGAACAGCTGGGAACCAATTTCTGCCGCAGATGTAATTACTGTGCACCATGCAGTGTGGGAATCAATATTCCGAGTGTATTCCTTTTTGCAGGTTATCTGAACCGTTATGATCTGGGGGACTGGGCGAGAGACCGTTACAGTACGCTGACAGCAAAAGCATCTGCCTGCATCGAGTGTGGTGCCTGTGAAGGCAGATGTCCATATCATCTTCCAATCCGAAAGATGATGAAAGAATGCGCAGAGCAGTTCGGAGAATAAAAATAGATAGAATCGAAAAACGGAAAGATCAAATTCAATGATCTTTCCGTTTTTTTGACTGATTCAGATAGTGAATCAGGCGGAATTCAGTAGCATTTGCTACAGGGGGTGTATCCCATGGCTTCTGCTTCGGATTTTGTAACCTGGCGGGCTTTGGCAGGATTCATTCTTCCGCAGTTGGGAATGCTGTGGTATTTTTCTCCTGTTGCAGGAATCCATACAGTTGTTCCGTAAGATTGTGTTTCTGCTGATTTCGCATCTGAAGTGTATGACGAAGATTCGGAAGCATAAGACTGCGATCCGGAAACAGTAGTTTCGGTTTCCTGGGTGCTGTCGCTGGAAGAATAATCATTGCAGGGATCCTGTGACCAGCTGATGGTTGTACCGTTGGATACGGCAATAATCGTTCCCTGCTTATCTGTACGAAATACCGGGATTCCCATATCTGACAGACGGCCCATAGTGTCTGCCGACGGGTGGTGATACTGGTTATTGGTTCCGCAGCTTATTACTGCGTAAGAAGGAGAAGTTGCTTCAAGAAAATCCCAGGTAGTTGAGCTTGCAGATCCGTGATGTCCGATAGAAAGAACATCGCAGTCAAGATTCATTCCTGTGCTGATCATATCCTGTTCACTGGTTTCTTCTGCATCTCCGGTAAAGATAAAGCTGTTTGAACCATTTTCAAGCTTGATCACAAGAGAGTTATCGTTGCTGTTCTGGCTGATACCGTCTGGCGCGAGAACAGTAAAACTGCCGGTACCGAAATCAAAAGTATCACCTACAGAAGGATACTGTACAATGATGGCATTCGCAGTAGCAGTATTCATGAATGTATTGTACAGGTCAGAAGTATGGACATAATCCGGTCCGAAAACATTGCATACAGTGAAGCTGTTTAAACACTGGACAAGACCACCGATATGATCTTCATCATAGTGAGAAGCAATCATATAGTCAATGTTCTGTACATTTTGCTGCTGTAAGTAGGATACTACCTGATCCGCATGATTCTGATCACCGCCGTCATAAAGCAGATTCTGACCGCCTGATTGTACCAGAATGGCAGAACCCTGGCCTACATCAAGAAAATGAACTGCCATATCATTGCTGTCAGCATAAACAGTCAGAGCTGTCTGGGGCGCCAGGGTGAACAGCAGAAGAAATAATGATAAAAATAGTGATAGTAATTTGTTTTTTCTCTTCATATAACAGAGCTTCCTCCTAAGTATATAATAATATGATTATACCACGTATTGGAAGAGAAAACATTATACAGTTCGCGGAAATTCACAGATTAAAAATAAAATGAATACTGATAATAAAGAGGATTTTCAGGAGAGATACATGGAGATCAGAGGGATTGATGTTTCCGCATAGCAGGGGCAGATTGACTGGAAGACGGTAGCTGCTTATGGTATGGATTTTGCTATTTTCAGGATTGCAGAAGCGGAAAATGTGATCGACAGATATTTCGGGAGAAACTATACGGAATGTCAGAAATATAATATTTCAACAGGGGTATATAAATATTCTTATGCTATGAACATCACAGAAATGCAGAATGAAGCCAGAAAAGTAATTTCTGTTTTGAAAGGGCGAAAACTTTTGTTTCCTGTGTGGTTAGATCTGGAATGGAACAATCAGAGAAGCCTGGGGACAGAGAAAATTTATAAGATGGCAGTACAGTTCCAGGGCAAAAATCCCTGGTATCAATGGAACTGTAGATAGAAATGTATTTTATAAAGATTACAGTGAAGTGAAAGATCTGTCAGAGAAAAAAGATCTATAACAAAAAGTGAAGCCATTGATGCAGTTTTGAAAATCGCAGAAGAGGAAATCGGCTATCTGGAAAAGAAATCAGCCCGGGATCTGGACAGCAAAACCGGAAATGCTGGATCAAACAATTATACAAAATACTGGCGGGACGTAAAGACGTCTTATCAGGGACAGCCGTGGTGCGGAGCATTTGTTTCCTGGTGTTTTATGAAAGCATTCGGCCAGGAAAACAGAAACCATAAAATCAGGAGACAAAAACACATCTGTATTATTACTCCAGGAGATCTTAAGAGCCAGAGGCTTCAAAGGCAAGAACGGAAAAGCCCTGAAACTCACCTGGACCGCAGATGCCAACACCATCTACGCCCTCAAAACCTATCAGGAATCCAGAAAAGAGGTTCTTGCCGTAGACGGCGTATGCGGACCCGCAACCTGGAAAGACCTGATCGCGATCTGAAAAACAAAAATGCCGGAACCCCAGTAAATTCAAGGGTTTCCGGCATTTCCTGTAAGTTGGCCAGTTTGTTGAATAGTGGACCTGGCGGGAATTGAACCCGCGTCCGAAAGCCTATTCATTGAGGCATCTCCCATCACAGTCGCTGTTTTAACATTCCCTCAGCTGTACGCCCACCGACAGGCTTACAGATTCAGTAGCTTCATGATACATCTACCGGAGCAAAGCTTATCCGGCAAGGTTTCTCACATGGTCGACGCCAGACCCTTGAAGTGTGAGTGCATCAAGGCTGACGAGCAGCAATTAGGCTGCTAACGCGTACTGTTCGTCTGCGTTTATATTTAGGTTCCCGGTTGGTACGCAGTCCAGGAGTCTGCGGATGGCTTCCTCAACTTCAAAGCCCCCGTCGAAACCAGTACAAGCCCTGAATGTGGCTGAGATGTAAAAACATCCTGCTGGTGATCAGACGAAAGTATAAAAGATATAACATATACCCACTGTTTCTATATTATATGGAAACAAAAGCCGAATGTCAAGGATTCTTTTTTCGTTTTCAGGAATTCTTAATACCATTTTTTTAGAATATTGTTCACAAAAGAGACATAAATCTCTGATATGATATCGCTATAAGAAAATTAAAAGGCAGAACAGCCTGTGAGGATAACGGAGGAGATAAAATGGATGCATTGAAGATCCTGGTAGTGGACGATGAAAGCCGAATGAGAAAGCTGGTAAAGGATTTCCTTACAAAAAAGAATTTTCAGGTACTGGAAGCCGGTGATGGAGAAGAAGCAATGGATATCTTTTATGAAGAGAAAGATATTGCACTGATCATTCTGGATGTAATGATGCCGAAGATGGACGGATGGGAAGTATGCCGTGAAATACGAAAGAATTCAAAAGTACCTATCATTATGCTTACAGCCAGAAGTGACGAGAGGGATGAATTATTAGGATTTGACCTGGGAGTGGATGAATATATATCCAAGCCATTCAGTCCGAAAATTCTGGTAGCCAGAGTGGAAGCAATCTTTCGCCGTACAGGGCAGGGAAGCGCAGAGGATGTTCTTTCAGCAGGAGGAATCGTGATTGACAAAGCTGCCCATCTGGCGACTGTGGATGGGAAAACTATGGATCTGAGCTTTAAAGAATTTGAGCTTCTGACCTATTTCCTTGAGAACGAGGGAATTGCTTTATCAAGAGAAAAGATCCTTAATTCTGTATGGAATTATGACTATTTCGGAGATGCCAGAACCATTGATACTCATGTAAAAAAACTCAGAAGTAAGATGGGCGATAAGGGTGAGTATATTAAAACTGTATGGGGTATGGGGTATAAATTCGAGGTGACAGAATGAAAACCGTGAAAAAACCTCGCAAAAAGCCCAGGAAATTTCATTCACTGAAACGACAGATATCTGTGTTGTTTATTGGACTTCTGCTACTGTCCATATTTACAATCACTCTGATCAATGGCCTGTTTCTGGAGAAATATTATGTTTCCAAAAAAGTAGAAGTACTGCTGGAAGCCAGAAATGTACTTTCCCAGATGAACCTGGATGATTTTCTTGAATATGATAAAGATTCTGATGGAGATTCCGGAAACAATAATGAAAATGCAGCTGATGAGATACCGGATGAGATTGAACACAGCAGTTCCAGAAACAATCTTACCTGGATCATTGTAAATGAGGAAAACAGCGGTTATTATTACTGGGGAGAGAATAATATGGCGAAAATGCTCCGCAGTAAGCTGTTTGGCTATATTAATGACCTGGACAAGGATATGGAACGTAGCCATACTCTGAAAAAAACAGATAACTGTACGATCTGGCAGGTGCATGATCGTTTTGCAGGTATGGAATATGTAGAATGCTGGGGCCAGTTTGACAATGGATATTATTATCTGGTCCGTTCTCCGTTAGAGAGCATTAAGGAAAGTGCATCCATATCGAACAGCTTCTATTTCTTCGTAGGCGCAGCGATCATTGTAATCAGCGGTGTGATCATCCTGGTGGTGACCAGCAGGATTACCCGTCCTATCAGTGAGCTGACCAAACTGTCGGAGAAGATGTCCAACCTGGATTTCGAAGCGAGATATCAGAGCCATGCAGGAAATGAGATTGATGTTCTGGGAGATAACTTTAATAAAATGTCCAGGAAACTGGAGAGTACTATTTCAGAGCTGAAATCTGTCAATAATAAACTTCAGAAAGATATTGAGGATAAGATCAAAATTGATGAAATGCGAAAAGAATTTCTGGATAATGTATCTCATGAACTGAAAACACCGATCGCCTTGATCCAGGGATATGCAGAAGGTCTGAATGAAAACATTTCAGATGATCCGGAAAGCAGAGAATTTTACTGCGAGGTTATCATGGATGAGGCATCCAAGATGAATAAGCTGGTCAAGAATCTGCTAACGCTCAACCAGCTGGAATCCGGCAAGGATGCACCTGTAATGGAGCGCTTTGATATTGTTTCCCTGATCCGGGGAGTACTTGGTTCTATGCATATTATGATCGAGCAGAAAGAGGCAACTGTCATTTTTGAGGAAACAGAATCTGTATATGTCTGGGCAGATGAATTTAAGACGGAAGAAGTTGTGACTAACTATACAAGCAACGCGCTGAATCATCTGGACGGGGAACGCAAGATAGAGATCAAAGTACTCCGTGAGGGTGACTGTGTGAAGGTAACAGTATTTAATACAGGAACTCCGATCCCGGAGGAAGACCTGCCGAATCTCTGGAATAAATTCTATAAAGTAGATAAAGCCCGTACAAGAGAGTATGGCGGAAGCGGCATCGGACTTTCTATTGTCAAAGCAATTATTGAAGGTATGAACCAGAAATATGGAGTATGCAATTATGATAATGGTGTAGAATTCTGGTTTACCCTGGACTGCAGACAGTGAAAAAGTAAATTGCAGACATTAAATAATTTCGCTTAGAAAAAACAGACAGAAGCAAAGAAATCACTTTGCAACTGTCTGTTTTTGGGTTATACTGTACTAATGAGGAAAGCAGATAATGACATCAGGAGGATAACATGATAGCAATAATTGACTATGATGCTGGAAATATCAAAAGCGTGGAAAAAGCGCTTCATTATCTTGGAGAGGAAACTGTAGTATCCCGTGATCCGCAGACTCTGTTAAATGCGGACAAAGTAATCCTGCCGGGAGTTGGAAGCTTTGGACAGGCTATGGAGAATCTTCATACATACGGACTGGTACCTGTGATCCATGAACTGGTAGAGAAAAAAACACCATTTCTGGGAATCTGTCTTGGACTTCAGCTTCTCTTTGACAGCAGCGAGGAAACACCGGGAGTAGAGGGGCTTGGAATTCTGAAGGGCAGGATCGTTAAGATCCCGCCTGCACAGGGACTTAAGATTCCTCATATGGGATGGAACTCCTTGCACCTTCAGAATAACGGCAGACTCTTTCAGGGCATTCCGGAACAGACTTATGTGTATTTTGTTCATTCTTATTATCTTCAGGCAGAGGATCCTGAAATCGTAAAAGCGACTACGGAATACAGCACATGTATACATGCTTCTGTAGAGAAAGACAATGTATTTGCATGTCAGTTCCATCCGGAGAAGAGCAGTAAATGGGGTCTGAAGATCCTTGAGAACTTTGCTGCTATCGGAAAAGATGAAAACAATGAAAAGGAGGGGAAATAAAATGTTTACAAAAAGAATTATTCCCTGCCTTGACGTAAATAACGGCCGTGTGGTAAAGGGCGTGAACTTTGTCCAGCTTCGCGATGCCGGTGATCCTGTGGAGATTGCGAAGGCATACGATGCAGCAGGTGCAGACGAGCTGGTATTTCTTGATATCACAGCATCCTGTGAACAGAGAGATACAGTAGTAGATATGGTTAGACGTGTAGCTGCCAATGTATTTATTCCATTTACAGTAGGCGGAGGAATCCGTACAGTAGACGATTTCAAGAAGCTGTTAAGAGAGGGTGCGGATAAGATTTCTGTGAATTCCGCAGCTATCGACAGACCGGAGCTTATCAGCGAAGCAGCTGATAAATTCGGAAGCCAGTGCGTGGTAGTTGCCATTGACGCAAAGAGAAGAGAAGACGGCGGCTGGAATATCTATAAGCATGGCGGAAGACTGGACACGGGAATTGATGCTATAGAATGGGCAAAGAAAGTGGAAGCTCTCGGTGCAGGTGAGATTCTTCTTACCAGTATGGACTGTGACGGTACGAAAGCAGGATATGATCTGGCGCTTACCAGAGCGATCGCAGATGCAGTATCCATTCCGGTGATCGCATCTGGCGGTGCAGGTGTACTGGAGCATTTTTATGATGCACTTACAGAAGGAAGAGCAGATGCTGCGTTAGCTGCGTCTTTGTTCCATTATAAAGAACTGGAGATTTCCCAGGTTAAGGATTATCTGGCAGATAAGGGGATCTCTGTGAGAAAATAGAAAAGAGGGAAAGAACTGTTATGTCAGCGATTACAGGCGACTGGCTGGAAGCATTGAAAGGAGAATTTCGCCAGCCATATTATGCAAAGCTTTACAGGACAGTAATGTCAGAATATCAGACGAGAAAAATTTTCCCGCCTGCAGATGATTTATTCAATGCATTTCATTTTACACCGCTTCATGAGGTAAAAGTTGTGATCCTTGGACAGGATCCATATCATAATGACGGACAGGCACATGGTCTGTGTTTCTCTGTAAAGAGAGGAGTAGAGACACCGCCGTCACTGGTCAACATTTATCAGGAACTTCATGATGACTGCGGATGCTATATTCCGAATAATGGTTATTTGGAGAAATGGGCGAAGCAGGGAGTGCTTCTTCTGAACACCGTTCTGACTGTACGCGCCCATCAGGCGAATTCCCATCGTGGGATTGGTTGGGAACAGTTTACAGATGCAGCAATCCAGGTTCTGAATGAACAAGATCGTCCCATGGTATTTCTGCTCTGGGGACGTCCGGCACAGATGAAGAAATCTATGCTGAACAATCCGAAGCATCTGATCCTGGAAGCACCTCACCCAAGTCCGCTGTCTGCTTACAGAGGCTTCTTTGGATGTAAGCATTTCAGCAAAACGAACGAATTTCTGGTCGCCAACGGTCTGGAACCGATCGACTGGCAGATAGAAAATATATAAGAAAAGAGGTAATGTGTAGTCAGGAAACGACACACAGCAATAACATGAATCAGAAAAATAATCTAGTAAAAAATGCGTCCTTTCTGATGATTGCAGCGATGATCTCCAAGGTGATCGGACTTCTGTATAAGAGTCCGCTTTCCAATATTATCGGAAGTCTTGGAATGGGATATACAAGCCTTGCGCAGAACGCATATATGATCCTTCTTATGATCGCGTCATTCAGTATTCCACAGGCTGTGTCAAAACTAATCTCTGAGCGTATTGCTCTGAAAGATTACAGAAATGCGCATAAGTTCTTCAAGGGTGCCATGATCTATGCCATGGTAGTGGGAGGAGCGGTCGCTTTGTTCTGTCTCTTCGGGGCAGGACTGATCATTCCGAAGAATCAGAAAGATGCGATCCTGGCACTTCAGATTCTTGCACCGACAATCTTCCTGTCCGGTATCCTGGGTGTATTCAGAGGATATTTTCAGGCATACAGAAATATGATGCCTACATCTATTTCCCAGATTCTGGAACAGGTATTTAATGCAGCAGTCAGTTTGCTGGCAGCATGGGGATTTATCAATGTTTTTGCAGACGGTACAGAGAACAGCATTGCGAAATGGGGAGCAGCAGGTTCTACAGTAGGAACCGGTGCCGGCGTAGTTGCGGCGCTGATCTTTATGCTTCTTGTTTATGGTGTGAACCGCGGTAAGATCATGCATCGTGTGAACAGGGACCACAGACATCAGGAAGAATCTTACAAAGAGATATTCCGTGTCATTGTGCTCGTAGTTTCACCAATTATCCTCAGTGCATTTGTCTATAATGTTAACGCTTATATCAATGGATATCTTTTCTCTGATATTCTTGGCAGAAGAGGCGGGGATGCTACACAGATCGGTATTCTTTATGCGGAGTATGCAACTTATTTCATGACTATTATTAATATTCCGCTGACACTGTCTAGTACAGCGCCGACTTCTATGATTCCTGAAGTATCTTCATTATATGCAACAGGTGATATTGAGGCAACAAAGGCATGTATTGACCAGACGGTACAGCTCTCTATGGTTGTTTCTGCACCGTGTGCAATGGGTCTTGCAGTACTTGCACAGCCAATCGTATTTCTTCTTTATGGAAATTCTACAGGACTTGCAGCAAACCTGCTGATCCTTGGATCATTTTCCATTTTGCTGAATGGAATGTCCAATATTTCCAATGGTGTGCTTCAGGCAATCGGCCAGCAGAGAATTCCTGTGGTAACAGCAGCGATTGCACTGGCTGTAGATATTATTGTGGTTGTAGTGCTGCTGTTTACAACAAACCTTGGTGTATATGCACTGCTGATCGCGATGGTGGTTTATTCTATTGTTGTATGTGTATTGAACGACCTGGCGATGAAGAAATATCTTCAGTATAAAAATCCGTGGAAAAAAGGTTACCTGTATCCGATTCTTGCTTCTATTCCTATGGGAATCGTTGCAGGATGTATCTGTTATGGACTGAATATTTTTGTAAAATCTAACTTCATTTGTCTGATCGTTTCTATTCCGATTGCGGCAGTTGTGTATCTGTTTGCTTATCTGGTTATCAGTAAACCGTCAGAAGCAGAACTCAGAAGAATTCCAGGAGGCAGTTATCTGGTAAGAATTGCGGAGAAACTTCCGTTTTGGCAGAATGTATAAAGAATAAAATATGAAAAATAAGAATTAGAAAATGAAAAAGCCATATTTCAGAATCCAGTTATATTTTCAAAATGGATGGTGAAAATATGGCTTTTTGTTTGAAAAATCAGATCAAAACATCTTATATAATGTACATAAAAGGAGGTGTCAGTTAGTAATGATTTTTAACACCATCAGCTCCAAATAAAACTATCCCGGCAAGTACGAGGCTTTTACGCTTTACTGCTTGTTCGGGATAGTTTTATTTTAAGAAACAAGCCTGAAAAATCTAATTTCTCCATCACTTTTTTTAGGGTATAGACGGGATCGTCGTCAGGTAAACTTAATTCATAGAAACTAAAGTTAATTTTCAGATGCTGTTTAAGCGTTTTTTTCCTGTGCTTTTTTCAGGTTCTTCTGCGCAGTGGAAAGCATCAGCTTAATTCGGTTCAGCTGGTTAACTTCACTTGCACCCGGGTCGTAGTCGATGGCTACGATATTTGCTGTCGGATATTCACGGCGGATTTCTTTGATAACACCTTTACCTACAATGTGGTTCGGCAGACATCCGAATGGCTGGATACAAACGATATTCGGAACGTCTCCATGGATCAGCTCCATCATTTCGCCTGTCAGAAACCATCCCTCACCTGTCTGGTTTCCAGTGGAAACGATCGGAGATGCCATTTTTGCAAGATCTCTGATATCAGCAGGTGGCGCGAAATGACGGCTCTGTGCGAGAGCTTCGCTTGCCGGCTTTCTTACCCATTCAATTGCCTTATTTCCCCAGTTTGCAATAGTTGCTTTGGACTTCTTGAAGCCAAGGTTTTCTACCTTGAAGTTCTGGTTGTAGAAGCAGTAGCACATGAAATCGATCAGATCCGGGACAACTGCCTCAGCGCCTTCGGACTCCAGAAGTTCAGCCAGATGGTTATTTGCTGCAGGCAGGAACTTGACAAGGATCTCACCTACGATACCAACACGAGGTTTTTTCACATCACTGATCGGGATGGTATCAAATTCATGAACCATTTCACGGCACATCTTCTTAAACTGGCTGTGGCTGACACTGCTTCCGCTTAAGAAGGAGATGATACGTTGTTCCCAAATCTTATGTTTTCTGTTTACGATTCCTTCTTCCAGTTCATAAGGACGCATACGGTATACACATTTCATCAGGATATCTCCGAATACAGCACCGTAAGCTACTTTCTTTGCCAGTGGAAGAGTAAGCTTGAATCCGGGGTTGCTTTCCAGACCGCTTAAGTTAACAGAGATAACCGGGATCTGTTCCATACCGGCTTTCTTTAATGCACGGCGGATAAATGCAATATAGTTGGAAGCACGGCATCCACCACCTGTCTGGGACATTACAACTGCTGTTTTGTTCAGGTCATATTTGCCAGAAAGCAATGCGTCCATGATCTGACCGACTACGATCAGAGACGGGTAACATGCATCGTTATTTACATATTTCAGACCAACATCTACTGCATGTTTGTTATCGTTCGGAAGTACTTCCAGGTTATATCCACAGGAATTGAATGCCGCCTGCAGGAGACTGAAATGGAACGGTGACATCTGCGGGCAGAGAATGGTGTAATCCTTTTTCATTTCCTTTGTAAAGGATACTTTCTCGATGGAAGCAGGTTTGATCGTACGTTTCTGTCCCTGCTCCTTTTTTGCACGGATCGCTGCGATCAGGGAACGGATACGGATTCTTGCGGCACCGAGGTTGTTTACTTCGTCGATCTTTAAGCAGGTATAGATTTTATCGCTTCCGTCAAGGATCTCATAAACTTCATCAGTGGTAACCGCATCCAGACCACATCCGAAAGAGTTCAGCTGGATCAGATCCAGATCGTCGCGGGTCTTTACATAGTTTGCTGCTGCATACAGTCTGGAGTGATACATCCACTGGTCATTGACGCGGATCGGACGTTCTACAGGTGCCAGATGAGAGATAGAATCCTCAGTCAGTACAGCGATTCCGTAGCTGTTGATCAGATCCGGGATACCATGATGGATTTCCGGGTCAATGTGGTATGGACGGCCAGCAAGGACAATGCCGTGACGGCCTGTTTCCACCAGATATTTCAGGGTTTCTTCCCCTTTCTTCTGTACATCGCGGCGTGCAGCTGCCAGTTCTTTCCATCCTTTATGTGCAGCAGCTTTGACTTCCTCTGCCGGGATATCCTTGAATTCTTCTACCAGACGTTTGACCAGGATTTCCTCAGAAGTAAATGCAAGGAACGGATTGCGGAAAGTAATGGACGGATCATTTAATTCATCTACATTGTTTTTGATATTCTCTGCATAAGAAGTAACGATCGGGCAGTTATAATGGTTGACTGCATCCGGGAATTCATTTCTTTCATATGGAATACATGGGTAGAAAATAAATTTCACGCCATTGCGGATCAGCCAGGTTACATGACCATGTGCAAGCTTCGCCGGATAACATTCGGATTCACTTGGGATGGATTCGATACCCAGTTCGTAAATCTTTCTGTTGGAAGTAGGAGAGAGTACAACCTCATACTTCAGTTCTGTAAAGAACGTATACCAGAAAGGATAATTCTCAAACATATTCAGGACACGCGGGATACCTACCTTGCCTCTGGATGCTTTGTCAGCAGTGAGAGGTTTGTAGGAGAAAATACGTTTATATTTATATTCGTAAAGGTTCGGAATATGGTCTTTATTTTTTTCTTTGCCAATGCCGCGCTCACAGCGGTTACCACTTACATACTGGCGGCCGCCGGAGAACTTGTTGATGGTCAGACGGCAGTTATTGGTACATCCACGGCAGTTGGCCATAGAAGTTGTGTATTTCAGTTCATTGATCTTATCAATAGAGAGCATGGTAGTATTTTTGCCTTCCTGATGACGTTCACGAGCGATCAGAGCAGCACCGAAAGCTCCCATGATTCCGGCGATATCCGGACGGATGGCTTCACAGTTGGCAATCTTTTCAAAGCTTCGCAGAACTGCATCATTGTAGAAAGTACCACCCTGTACAACGATATGTTTACCAAGTTCGGAAGCATCAGAAACTTTGATAACTTTGTACAGCGCATTCTTAATAACTGAGTAAGCAAGACCAGCGGAAATATCGGAAACTTCAGCGCCCTCTTTCTGGGCCTGTTTAACTTTGGAGTTCATGAATACAGTACATCTGGTACCCAGATCAATCGGATGCTGGGCAAAAATTGCAGCTTTGGCGAAATCCTGTACTGTATAGTTCAGGGATTTGGCAAATGTCTCGATGAAGGAACCGCATCCTGAAGAACATGCCTCGTTCAGCTGTACACTGTCGACAGTCTTGTTTCGGATCTTGATACATTTCATATCCTGACCACCGATATCAAGGATACAGTCTACTTCCGGGTCAAAGAATGCTGCTGCATAGTAATGGGAAACAGTCTCAACCTCGCCCTCATCCAGGATCAGAGCAGCTTTGATCAAAGCCTCGCCGTAACCTGTAGAACAGGAATATGCAATTTTTGCATCCTTTGGAAGCAGTTCGTAGATTTCTTTAATAGAACGGATGGTGGTCTTTAACGGATTTCCGTTGTTGCTGCTGTAGAAAGAGTAAAGAAGTGTTCCGTCTTCACCTACCAGAGCAGTCTTGGTTGTGGTGGAACCTGCATCAATACCGAGATAGCAGTTTCCTTTATATGTAGCGAGATCTCCAGTTTTTACTTTATAGGAACTCTGACGATTCGCAAATGCGTCGTATTCATCCTGAGAAGCAAACAGCGGTTCCATACGTTCTACTTCGAAATCCAGCTTAATGGAATTGCGGAGTCTGTCTTTCATTTCTGTCAGGGAAATGGAATTGTCTTCTTTTGCATTTAATGCAGAACCGATGGCTGCGAACAGATGAGAGTTCTCCGGGATAATGGTATGCTCCTCATCCAGTTTCAGCGTACGGATGAAGGACTCTCTCAGCTCAGACAGGAAGTGAAGCGGACCGCCCAGGAATGCAACATGTCCGCGGATCGGTTTCCCGCAGGCAAGACCGGAAATGGTCTGGTTTACAACTGCCTGGAAAATAGAAGCAGATAAGTCCGGTTTGGTCGCACCGTCGTTGATCAGTGGCTGGATATCTGTTTTGGCAAAAACACCGCAGCGGGCTGCAATCGGGTAAAGTGCTTTGTAATCTTTGGCATATTCATTCAGACCTGTTGCATCTGTCTGAAGAAGAGAAGCCATCTGGTCGATGAAAGAACCGGTACCACCTGCGCAGATACCATTCATACGCTGTTCTACGTTTCCGTTTTCGAAATAAATGATCTTGGCGTCCTCACCGCCAAGCTCGATAGCAACGTCTGTTTTTGGAGCCAGTTTCTGCAGAGATGTAGAAACTGCGATAACCTCCTGAGTAAAGGGGACGCCCAGATGGTTGGCAAGAGTCAGACCGCCGGAACCTGTGATCACAGGATGGAGAGTCATCTCGCCATATTGATCAAAAGCTTCCTGAAGAAGGTCTGCAAGGGTTTCCTGAATGTTTGCAAAATGACGCTTGTAATCTGCAAAAATGAGATTCTCGTTCTCGTCCAGGATTGCAATCTTTACAGTAGTGGAACCGATATCGATTCCCAGTGTTTTGTAATTCATAAAGTAAATTCAAGCCTCCTCGTTTCGTATATAAAAACAAAATCAAATCATTCCTGTTCTTTCCTATTAAATATCTGTTTTCAGATATGGAATATTCCGTAATATTATACGCTAAAGGTCAAGAAAAGACAATATAAAAGTTTACCAATGATTCTGTTCTTTCTTGTTGAAATTTCAGCTATTTCAGGATATAATAAAATTTACTCCGAAAATGATTATAAAATGAAAAGAGGAAAAATAAATGGCAGAATACAAACTTCTGAAAACAGAGGGACGTGCAAAGCGTGCAGAATTTCATACTGTGCACGGTACGATCCAGACTCCTGTTTTTATGAACGTAGGAACGATCGGCGCCATCAAAGGTGCAGTATCTACCATGGATTTACAGCAGATCGGAACACAGGTAGAGTTATCCAATACCTACCATCTTCATGTACGTCCGGGAGATAAAATCGTGAAGCAGTTAGGCGGTCTTCACAAATTTATGGTCTGGGACAAACCAATCCTTACAGACTCAGGTGGATTCCAGGTATTTTCCCTTGCCAAGTTAAGAAAGATCAAAGAAGAGGGCGTTTATTTTAATTCCCATATTGATGGCCACAAGATTTTCATGGGACCGGAAGAGAGTATGCAGATCCAGTCAAATCTTGGTTCCACGATTGCAATGGCGTTTGATGAGTGCCCGAGCAGTGTGGCAGACAGAGATTATGTACAGAAATCCGTAGACAGAACCACACGCTGGCTTGCACGCTGTAAAGCTGAGATGGCGAGACTGAACAGCCTGCCGGATACCATCAATAAAGAGCAGCTTTTGTTTGGTATCAACCAGGGAGCTGTCTATGAAGATATCCGTATTGAGCATGCAAAAGCAATCTCAGAGATGGATCTGGATGGCTATGCAGTAGGCGGTCTGGCAGTTGGTGAGACTCATGAAGAGATGTACAGGATTCTGGATGAAGTTGTACCATATCTTCCACAGAACAAACCTACCTACCTGATGGGAGTAGGAACACCTGCCAATATCCTGGAAGGTGTAGAACGTGGAATTGACTTCTTTGACTGCGTATATCCAAGCCGCAACGGCCGTCATGGACATGTTTATACCAATCACGGAAAAATGAACCTATTTAATGCGAAATATGAACTGGATACACGTCCGATCGAAGAGGGATGCCAGTGTCCTGCCTGTCAGCATTACAGCAGAGCCTATATCCGTCATCTTCTGAAAGCAAAAGAAATGCTGGGAATGCGCCTTTGCGTACTTCATAATCTGTATTTCTATAATCACATGATGGAAGAGATCCGTGATGCCATTGACGCAGGAAACTTCGCAGAATATAAGAAGATGCGTCTCGAAGGTTTCGAAGAAGGCAAGATCAATTCAAAGAGACAATAATTGGAGTATATAAAATTATTATTAAATATGCTCAAAACTCTTGAAGTAAAACATTTTTTTGTGTATGATATACAGTGACGCTTTGATCAGAGAGTTCTGTAAGTGGATATTGTAAAAACATCTGCTATGCAGGGACTGACGGGATTATAAGTGAGTTGCGGGAACTGTATGGAACGTGACCCGCGCAATAACAGGATTATAACAGGAGGAATGAAAATGGACGCATCAAGCGGAATGGGTATGGTCGGTGCTATTATCTGGATGGTAGTTCTGTTCGGAATTATGTACTTCTTAATGCTTCGCCCTCAGAAGAAAGAACAGAAGAGACTTCAGGCAATGTTAAATGACATGGAAGTTGGCGACAGCATTGTTACTACCGGTGGATTTTATGGTGTTGTCATTGATATGACAGATGAAGATGTGATCGTAGAGTTCGGTAACAACAAAAACTGCCGTATCCCTATGAGAAAACAGGCGATCGCCGAAGTAGAGAAAGCAGAGAAAGCTGCAGAATAAGTAAAGAGCTTAAAAGTGGAGCAGACAGTCATCAATGGCTGGAGCTCCATTTTTTATGCCATAAGAAATGACTCCGTAATGTTCCTATGACATAACGTTCTCAGTAACACGTTTCGCACTGTATGTCTCGGGATAGCTGCATGTGACAGAAACTCATTTTTGTTACTTCTGCAATTTTTCACTTTAATAGGTTGAAATATGTCGGAAAGTGCGTTATTATAATAACAATTACGCAATTAGAGTATTTTGGAGGAAATTATTATGGATTATAAGATTGCATTGATCCCCGGTGACGGAATCGGACCGGAAATCGTAAGAGAAGCAAAGAAAGTACTGGACAAGGTATGCGAGAAATATGGACATAGCTTTTCCTATTCAGAAGTTCTGTTAGGAGGCGCATCCATCGATGTACACGGCGTACCGCTTACTGATGAGGCAATTGCTACTGCGAAGTCATCAGATGCCGTACTTATGGGCTCTATTGGTGGAGATGCAAAAACTTCTCCATGGTATAAACTTGAGCCATCCAAACGCCCGGAAGCAGGCCTCCTTGCTATCCGTAAAGCATTAAATCTTTTTGCAAATTTAAGGCCTGCTTATCTTTATAACGAATTAAAAAAAGCATGCCCGCTCCGCGATGAGATCATCGGAGACGGATTTGACATGATCATTGTACGTGAGCTTACAGGCGGTCTGTACTTTGGAGAACGTAAAACAATCGAAGAAAACGGCGTGAAGAAAGCCATCGATACACTTTCCTATAATGAAAATGAGATCCGCCGTATCGCGATCAAAGCATTCGAGATCGCACGTAAGAGAAGAAATAAAGTCACAAGCGTTGACAAAGCAAATGTTCTGGATTCTTCCAGACTCTGGAGAAAAGTGGTAGAAGAAGTTGCCAAAGATTATCCGGATGTTACCTTAGAGCATATGCTGGTTGACAACTGCGCAATGCAGCTTGTCCGCGACCCGAAACAGTTCGACGTTATCCTGACAGAGAATATGTTTGGAGATATCCTTTCTGATGAAGCAAGTATGGTAACAGGATCTATCGGAATGCTTTCATCTGCAAGCTTAAATGAAACCAAGTTTGGTCTCTATGAGCCAAGCCACGGTTCCGCGCCTGATATCGCAGGACAGGATAAGGCAAACCCGATCGCAACGATTCTTTCCGCAGCAATGATGCTTCGTTTCTCCCTTGATATGGACAAGGAAGCAGATGCAGTAGAAGCAGCAGTACAGAAAGTCCTGACAGATGGATACCGCACAGGTGACATTATGTCAGAAGGATGCAAACTGGTCGGAACAAAAGAAATGGGCGACCTGATCGCAGCAGCTCTGTAAATAAAAATTATTTATACCTGAGATTTGCCGGTTTATCTGAGTTCGGCAGATCCGGGTATCGGATAAACTTAAGTAGAAGAAAAGAGGAAATAAAAAAATGAGAAGTGATGCAGTAAAAACAGGCACACAGCAGGCACCTCATCGTTCCCTGTTTAATGCTCTTGGAATGACAAAAGAAGAAATGGACAGACCTCTGGTAGGTATCGTAAGCTCCTATAATGAGATCGTACCAGGCCATATGAACCTTGACAAGATCGCACAGGCGGTAAAACTTGGCGTAGCAATGGCAGGCGGTACACCTGTTATGTTCCCGGCGATCGCAGTCTGTGATGGTATCGCAATGGGACATGTTGGAATGAAATACTCTCTGGTTACCAGAGACCTGATCGCAGATTCCACAGAAGCCATGGCAATGGCACATCAGTTTGATGCTCTGGTTATGATCCCGAACTGTGACAAGAACGTACCTGGACTTCTGATGGCAGCAGCCAGACTGAATGTTCCGACTGTATTTGTAAGTGGCGGCCCGATGCTTGCCGGACATCTGAACGGACACAAGACAAGTCTTTCCAGCATGTTCGAAGCAGTTGGTGCTTATGCAGCAGGCAAACTTGATGAAGAGGGTCTGACAGAATGTGAAATGAAAACATGTCCTACCTGTGGATCCTGTTCCGGTATGTACACAGCAAACTCCATGAACTGTCTGACAGAAGTTCTTGGTATGGGCCTGAAAGGAAACGGAACCATTCCTGCTGTATATTCCGAACGTATCCGTCTTGCAAAACATGCAGGTATGCAGGTTATGGAAATGTACAGAAAGAATATCCGTCCAAGAGATATCATGACAAAAGAAGCAATCCTCAATGCTCTGACAGTAGACATGGCACTTGGATGCTCTACAAACAGTATGCTTCATCTTCCGGCTATCGCTCATGAGATCGGAATGGACTTTGATATCAGCTTTGCAAATGAGATCAGTGCAAAGACTCCGAACCTCTGCCACCTTGCACCAGCAGGCCCGACATACATGGAAGACCTGAACGAAGCAGGCGGTGTATATGCAGTTATGAACGAACTGAATAAGAAGGGACTCCTTCATACAGAGTGCATGACAGTTACAGGTAAGACAGTAGGCGAGAATATCAAAGACTGTGTAAACTTAAATCCTGAAGTTATCAGACCGATCGACAATCCATACAGCCAGACAGGCGGACTTGCAGTACTCAAAGGTAATCTTGCACCGGATGGCGGTGTTGTAAAACGTTCCGCAGTTGTAGAAGAGATGATGGTTCATGAAGGACCTGCAAGAGTCTTCGACTGTGAAGAAGATGCAATCGCAGCGATCAAAGGCGGTAAGATCGTAGAGGGTGACGTAGTCGTTATCCGTTATGAAGGACCAAAAGGCGGCCCTGGTATGAGAGAGATGCTGAACCCGACATCTGCAATCGCAGGTATGGGACTTGGTTCTTCCGTAGCCCTCATCACAGACGGACGTTTCAGCGGTGCATCCAGAGGAGCATCCATAGGACACGTTTCACCGGAAGCAGCAGTCGGCGGCCCGATCGCACTTGTTGAGGAAGGTGATATCATCAGCATCAACATTCCGGAACTGAAACTGGAGATCAAGGTTTCTGATGAAGAAATGCAGGCAAGAAAAGCAAAATGGCAGCCTCGTGAGCCGAAGGTAACAACAGGATATCTTGCAAGATATGCAGCAATGGTAACCTCCGGAAACAGAGGTGCGATCCTTGAAGTACCGAAAGCCAAATAATAAGCGGGTTCCAGGTTTAGAAATCAGTTAGGAGGAACACAAGATGCAGCTTACAGGTGCTGAAATCATCGTTGAATGTTTAAAAGAACAGGGCGTTGACACCGTTTTCGGATATCCGGGCGGTGCCATCCTGAATGTATATGACGCCCTCTATGAATATAAAGATCAGATCACTCATGTGCTGACTTCCCATGAACAGGGAGCTTCCCATGCAGCAGACGGATATGCAAGGGCTACAGGTAAAGTCGGTGTATGCCTTGCAACTTCCGGTCCTGGAGCCACCAATCTGGTAACAGGAATCGCAACTGCATACATGGATTCTGTGCCAATGGTAGCTATCACATGTAATGTAGGAACCCCGCTTCTTGGAAAGGATTCTTTCCAGGAGGTTGATATCACCGGAATCGTAATGCCGATCACGAAGCACAGCTTTATCGTAAAGGATATTACCACTCTGGCTGACACTGTCCGCAGAGCATTTTATATTGCAAAGAGCGGTCGTCCAGGTCCTGTACTTGTAGATGTGACCAAGGATGTAACAGGTGCGAAATACGAATACACTGCCTGCCGTCCGACAGCTGTCACACCTAGGGTAGATACAATTAAAGACGAAGATATCGCAACAGCAGTCCAGATGATCAAGGCTGCGAAGAAACCATTTATCTTCACAGGCGGCGGCACGATCATTTCAGGAGCATCCAAAGAAGTGACAGAACTTGCTTATAAGATCGATGCTCCGGTATGTGACAGTCTTATGGGTAAAGGTGGATTTTCCGGCGAAGATCCTTTATATACCGGAATGCTTGGAATGCATGGAACAAAAGCTTCCAATCTGGGAGTTTCCCAATGCGATCTTCTGATCACACTGGGAGCCAGATTCAGCGACCGTGTCACAGGAAACACCAAAACTTTCGCAAAGAATGCAAAGATTCTTCAGATCGACGTAGACGCTGCTGAGATCAATAAGAACATTGTAGTAGATGCAAGAGTCGTAGGAGATGAGAAAGAAGTTCTGAAACGGATCCTGGAACAGCTTCCTGAGATGAAACATCCGGAATGGATCGCACATATTGATGGGCTGAAAGAGAAATATCCATTAAGATATGACCATTCACAGCTTACAGGTCCCTATATTATTGAGAAGCTTTATGAGCTGACAAAAGGAGATGCCATCATCACGACTGAAGTAGGCCAGAACCAGATGTGGGCAGCTCAGTATTTCAAATATAAAGAACCAAGAACATTCCTTTCTTCCGGTGGTTTGGGAACGATGGGATATGGACTTGGAGCAGCAATCGGTGCGAAGATGGGAAGACCGGATAAAACTGTGGTAAATATTGCAGGTGACGGATGCTTCCGTATGAATATGAACGAGATTGCGACAGCAGTTCGCTGCAACAGACCGTTAATTCAGATCGTACTGAACAATCACGTGCTCGGAATGGTACGTCAGTGGCAGACTTTGTTCTATGACCACAGATATTCCCATACAATTTTAAATGATTCCGTTGATTTTGTGAAACTGGCAGAAGCCATGGGTGCAAAAGCAATCCGTGTGACTACCATGGAAGAAGTGGAACCAGCTTTGAAAGAGGCCCTTGCATGTCCGGGACCAATCGTACTCGACTGTATGATTGACCAGGATCTCAGCGTATTTCCGATGGTGCCGGCAGGCGCAAGCATTGATGACATTTTTGACGAGGAGGATATGAAAAACAATGAGCAGAGTGTATAATTTTTCCGCAGGACCGGCTGTATTGCCGGAAGAAGTATTAAAAGAGGTTGCTGAGGAAATGATGGACTATCAGGGAACTGGTATGTCTGTAATGGAAATGAGCCACAGAAGTGCGGATTTCCAGAAGATCATCGATGAAGCAGAGCAGGATCTGCGTGATCTGATGAAGATTCCGGATAACTACAAGGTATTATTTCTTCAGGGCGGAGCTTCCCAGCAGTTCGCAGCAATCCCGATGAATCTGATGAAGAATAAAGTTGCAGATTATATTGTAACAGGACAGTGGGCAAAGAAAGCATACCAGGAAGCACAGAAGTACGGAAAAGTAAATAAGATCGCTTCTTCTGAGGACAAGACTTTTTCCTATATCCCTGACTGCAGCGACCTTCCGATCAGCCCGGATGCGGATTATGTATACATTTGTGAAAACAACACAATTTACGGAACAAAATTCAAGAAACTCCCGAACACAAAAGGTAAAACTCTGGTAGCAGACGTTTCTTCCTGCTTCTTATCTGAGCCGGTTGATGTATCCAAATACGGAATCATTTATGGTGGTGTTCAGAAGAACATCGGACCTGCAGGTATGGTAATCTCCATTATCCGCGAGGATTTGATCACAGACGATGTTCTGGAAGGAACACCGACTATGCTGAAATTCAAAACACAGGCTGATGCCGGTTCTCTTTACAATACTCCGAACTGCTTCTGCATCTATGTGTGCGGTAAAGTCTTCAAATGGCTGAAGAAAATGGGTGGTCTGGAAGAAATGCAGAGACGCAACATTGAGAAAGCCAAAATCCTCTATGATTTCCTTGATCAGAGCAAGCTCTTCAAAGGAACTGTTGTACCTGAAGACCGTTCTCTCATGAATGTACCGTTTGTAACAGGTGACAAGGATATGGATGCCAAATTTGTAAAAGAAGCAAAAGAGGCAGGACTTGTAAACTTAAAAGGACACCGTACAGTAGGTGGTATGCGTGCAAGTATCTATAATGCTATGCCAAAAGAAGGCGTAGAAGCTCTGGTTGCATTTATGAAAAAATTCGAGGAGGAAAATGCGTAATGTATCAGTATCATTGCCTGAATCCTATTGCTGCAAAAGGCCTGGATCTTTTTGGAGAGGATTATAAGAAAACAGAAACACTGTACGAAGCAGATGCAGTCCTGGTAAGAAGTGCGAAAATGCACGATATGGAACTTCCGGAAGGAGTGAAAGCCATTGCCCGTGCAGGTGCAGGTGTCAATAACATCCCTGTTATGGACTGTGCAGAAAAGGGAATTGTTGTATTCAACACACCAGGTGCTAATGCCAATGGCGTAAAGGAATTGGTTTTGGCAGGAATGCTCTTGGCATCCCGTGATATCGTAGGTGGTATTGAATGGGTTGCCAAAGAAAAAGATCAGGAAGATATCGGCAAGCTTGCTGAGAAACAGAAGAAACAGTTCGCAGGATGCGAGATCATGGGTAAAAAGCTGGGAATTATCGGTCTGGGAGCCATCGGGGCAATGGTAGCAAACGCTGCTTCTGCTCTTGGAATGGAAGTTTATGGATATGATCCGTATATCTCCATTGATGCGGCATGGAATCTTTCCCGTACTATTAAACATATCAAGAGCCTGGATGAGATCTATTCTCAGTGTGATTACATAACCATCCATGTACCGCTTCTTGACAGCACAAAAGAGATGATCAATAAAGAGGCGTTCAGCAAGATGAAAGACGGTGTGGTACTTCTCAACTTTGCCCGTGACCTTCTGGTTGACGAGAACGCTTTGATCGAAGCGCTGGAGAGTGGAAAAGTCAAAAAATATGTGACAGATTTTGCCAACCACACAGTAGCAGGAAGAGACGGAATCCTGGTAACTCCTCATCTGGGAGCTTCCACAGAGGAATCCGAAGAAAACTGTGCAGTGATGGCTGTAAAAGAACTGAGAGATTTCCTGGAAAATGGAAATATCAAGAACTCTGTAAACTTCCCGAACTGTGATATGGGAACCTGTGTGGCAGTAGGACGTATTGCTATCACTCATAAAAATGTTCCGAACATGATCAGCCAATTCACCAAGATCCTCGGTGCAGAAGGGCTGAATATCGCAGATATGACCAATAAGAGTAAAGGGGAATATGCATACACACTGATCGACCTAGAGAGCACAGCATCCAAAGAGGCATTGGATGAACTGAAGTCCATCGAAGGTGTTTCCAGAGTACGTGTGATCAAATAATTAATTATAGAATAACAAAACATAAAATAACAGAACATAAAAATGGATACGCTGCATTTAGCGTATCCATTTTGTATGTTCGCATATTTGACTGTTTCAGCAGGTTATGCTGCTGTTTTAAGCATTTCTGGATCTGATGAAATCCAGGACTTCTTCTTTGGCAGGCATTACACGAAGAGCACCTTTGCGTGTAGTGATCAGGGAAGCTGCAGCATTGGCAAATGTCAGCAGTTCTTTTAAATTCTCTGCTGTAAGATTATCCAGTCCATGTTCCAGAATATAATTTAAAGAGCTTGCACAGAATGTATCTCCTGCACCTGTGGTTTCGATGGTGTGCTCCTGAAGGAACGGAGCTGCCTCTACACGGAGATCTTTGTAATAAGCACGGCTTCCGTCTTTACCCATGGTGATAAGGATCAGCGGGATGTTGTATTTTTCTTTCAGAAGAGCGGCACCCTTATCATAATCTGTAGTTCCAAAAAGAAATTCTACTTCATTGTCGGAAATTTTCAGGATATCACATTTTCCAAGACCGTATTCGATCTCAGCTCTGGCATCTTCCAGGGATTTCCATAATGGAGGACGGAGATTCGGATCAAAGCTGACAATACATCCGGCTTCTTTGGCAACGTCAATGGCGTAGCGTGTAGCTTCTCTTACACTCTCGTGTGTAGAAGAAAGAGTTCCAAAATGGAAAATACGGGAATCCCTGATCAGGTCTTCCTGAACTTCATCTCTGGTAAGCATCATATCTGCACCCGGGTTGCGGTAAAAAGAGAAATCTCTGTCTCCGTCAGGATAAGTATGTACGAAAGCCAGGGTAGTATGTACCTCTTTATCGATCACCAGATTGCGGGTATCGATGTTTACTTCTTCCACAGCATTTTTAAGCTGTGTTCCGAACATATCATTGCCAACTTTGCCGATAAAAGCCGCTTTTTTGCCAAGTTTCTCAAGCATGGCCAGTACATTGCAGGGTGCACCGCCAGGATTGGCTTCCAGTACAGGATTTCCCTGTGTACTTGTTCCGCTCTCGGTAAAGTCAATAAGTAATTCGCCTAAAGCAGTTACATCAAAGGTTTTGTTTCCCATTGTGTGTTTCCTCCTTGCATTTATAAATCATAATTTAGCGCAGAATACGGTATTTGTCAAACAATTTCCTTTATTTTTCCTGATAAAAATGTTAAAATGTAAACAATACAAATGTTTACGGGTATGAATATCCGACAGATATCTGAAGGAAAATCGGGAGGTGCATGTTAATATGAATGAAAAAATATATAGCTATATGAACTGGCCACGGATAGAGGCAGTTGTTTACGGAGAAGAGACATCTCCCAGAGATGTAATGGGGCCTAAGATCACGAAAGACGGAGTTCTGGTACAGGGATTTTTCCCGGATGCACAGGAAGTCGATGTGATAAGCGGCGGGAAAACATATCCGTGCGAAATGGAGGATGAGGCAGGATATTTTGCAGCGCTGCTGCCATTGAGAAAAGTACCGGACTATAAATTTTCTGTAAAGACCGGAGAAGAAATAATGGAATTTTATGATCCCTATTCTTTTGCCTGCCAGATTACAGAAGAAGAGGAAAAGGCATTCTGTGCAGGTGTGTACTATGAGGCATACAAGAAGCTGGGTGCACACCCAATGGAGATCAATGGAATAAAAGGAATCTTGTTTGCAGTCTGGGCACCTAATGCGGTGAGTGTAAATGTAGTGGGAGATTTTAACGGATGGATGGGTCGTGCAAGCATTATGCATCGCATGCCGATGTCAGGGATCTTTGAACTGTTTATCCCGGGCGTAAAGGTGGGAGCCCTTTATAAATATGAGATCAAAATAAAAGGCGGAGAAGTTCTGCTGAAAGCAGATCCTTATGGAAACAGGGCACAGAGTGATCCGGAGGGAGCGTCTGTAGTAGCTGATCTCAGTAACTTCACCTGGAAGGATCAGGAGTGGCTGGAACAGAGAAAGAGGTTTCAGGACAGAAAGCAGCCAATCTCTGTCTATGAAACTTCTCTGGAGCAGTGGAAGAGCATGGAAGAGCTGACAGATTTTCTGGAAGAGACAGATTACACACATGTGGAGCTTCATCCGGTTATGGAATATATAGATGACATCACAGGCGGATATTCTACTTACAGCTATTATGCTTTTTCTTCCAGATTCGGAACACCTGAAGATTTCAGAAAAATGACAGATGCACTGCATCAGGCAGGGATCGGTGTGATCCTTGACTGGACCCCTGCACAGTTTCCACGATATGCATCCGGTCTGGAGAAATTTGATGGAACACCTTTGTATGAGAAACAGGATCCGGCACAGGCGGTTCATCCATTCTGGGGAACTTTGCTTTATAACTATGCAAGCCCTATGGTAAAGGATTTCCTGATTTCCAATGCATGTTTCTGGATGGAAGAATATCATGTGGACGGGCTTCGTATGGACGATGTAGATGCCATGTTGTATCTGGATTATGGCCGGAATCCGGGAGAGTGGACTCCGAATCTGTATGGAAGTAATGAAAATCTGGAAGCAGTGGAATTCCTGAAACATCTGAATTCTATAGTGAAGAAGAGGAATCCGGGAGTGCTTCTTATTGCACAGGAAGACGGACTATGGCCGGAGCTGACAGACAGTGTGGAAAATGACCATCTGGGTTTTGACTATAAATGGAGCGGCGGCTGGACCAGCGATCTCCTTACTTATTTAGGCAAAGATCCCATTGAACGCAGGAACTATCATGACCAGCTGACAGTATCCATGCTTTATGCATATTGTGAACATTATGTGCTGACTTTGGGAAGCAGAGATGTGGGTGACCTGAAAGCGTTTGCAGGCAGACTGCCGGGAAACGAGCAGCAGAAGGCTGCGCAGATCCGGGAAGCTTATACTTATATGATGCTTCATCCAGGATGTAAAATGATGTCTCCGGATCCTGATATGCTTCAGGAGATGAAAACTTTTATCAGAGATCTGAACAATATGTATCTGGCTCATCCTGCCATGTATCAGATGGATGATGAATATAACGGATTTGAATGGATCCAGCTGATGAAATATGAAGAAAATGTGATCGCATTCTTGAGAAAGACAGAGAAACCGGAGGAGACGATCCTGGCTGTCTGCAATTTCGCGGCAATTCCATATGAAAACTATCAGGTTGGCGTACCTTTTGCCGGCAAATATAAAGAAATCTTTAACAGTGATGATAAGAAATACGGCGGTGAAGGTGTAGTCAATGGAAGAGTCAAAGCTGCAAAGAAGGCAGAGTGCGATGAGAGAGAATATTCTATTACAGTGAAACTCCCTGCACTTGGCGTGGCGATCTTTACCTGTATGCCAGAGGAAGAACCGAAAGAGAAGAAAGCAGCAGAAACTCAGATTAAGAAGTCAATTACCAAGGCGAGAACTGTGCGTAAGGCTGTTGCGAAAACAAAAACAGCTGTAAAAACAGCAGTGAAACCGGTGACAAAGAAAGTGACAAAAACAGCACTAGAAGTAACAAATGAAACAGATTCAAAAACAGTACCTGAAGTTGCAGAAGTGACGAAGTCTGTTATAAAAAAGATAGCGAAACCTGCAGCAAAAAAAGTCACAAAGACGAGATCCAAAACATCGGTGAAAAAGGACTTGACAGAAAATAAATAATATTATAAACTAAATGTTGTGGCTGTCAAAACTGTTAACTTCTGGCAGCTGCAGCATAAGCTGAAATAGCTCAGTCGGTAGAGCACTTCACTCGTAATGAAGGGGTCGTGAGTTCGAGTCTCATTTTCAGCTTGACTTTTTAAATCCCGTAAACCCAGTAGAATCAAGGGCTTACGGGATTTCTTACGTTTATACAATACGATATAATTTATATAAAATAAAATTCCCCCCTATCTTTACCACAACCGGAGAACTTATTGCAGAATTACATAATTGGAAGAGTAAGCAGTGAAGGGGAGTGTGAATATTCACTTGATTTACTTGACTCTACAACGGTTGTAAGGTTTATTCTAATTTAGACGACAAATGAGAGGAGTTTATGATATCATGGAAAGAAATCTTACATCCGGCTGTGTCCTCAGACTCTGCTTCCCATGGGGCTTGCTACGGCCACAGGGTCATTGCTGTCAGTGATCATCTGTGTGGCTGCCTATCTGCTGCTGAATACGCACAAAAAGAAAGACAGCCGTATACACAGATAAAAACTCCTTGACAATCTGCTTTTCATCCATTAAGATAACTTTGGATTGAAAATAAAACTAACCGGAAATCCAACGAAAATAAAGGTTGATTTCCGGTTTTTCTTGTATCAGTGGATATTTTTTCATAAAAGATTTTAGCAAAAGGAGGCAGTGGAATTGACCAGAGAAGAAGAAAAGATCATACGTATCATCGATTCACATAAAGATGAGATCATTGCCTTTGCAAGTGATATTGCCGGACATCCGGAACCAGGATTTGAAGAAGAGAGAACCGCAGCGAAAACTGCGGCTGTTCTGCGTGACCTGGGTCTGGAGGTACATACAGACCTTGCACGTACAGGAGTACGCGCAGATTGGATGGAACAGGATGGACCAAATATCACTGTAATTGGTGAAATGGATGCGATCGGATGCAGAACTCATCCAATGGCGGATCCCCATAATCAAACAGCACATGCATGCGGACACCACGCACAGCTTGCAGCCATGATTGGCGCAGCATTGGCATTAGCCGATGAAGAAGTGAGAGCTTCTCTGTCTGGGTCCGTATCTTTTTTTGCCGTTCCGGCAGAAGAATATATAGATGCAGATAAACGCAAACGCCTGAAAAAAGAGGGCATCGGTTTCCCGGGATCAGGAAAAAGTGAGCTGATCCGTACAGGGGCTTTTGACAGAACAGATATCATGATGACGACTCATGTACACATGGTTCCTGTATCAGAAGACCTGTATCTGGGAAACCCTGCATGTAACGGATATGCAGCAGAACGGGTCACAGTAAGAGGGAAGGCGGCCCACGCAGCCATTGATCCCTGGGATGGTGTCAATGCACTGAGCATTACCTCAAGTGCCATACAGATGATGGGACTGATGCGGGAAACTTTCCGGGAAGAGGATCATGTAAGACTTCATAATGTGATCCGAAAGGCCGGAGATGTGATAAACAGTGTTCCGGACGAGGCTGTGATCGAGACAAAGGTACGTGCAGGTTCCCTGGAATGCATCGAGCATACGATGAATATGGTAAACAGAGCGTATGAGGGAGCTGCTTATGCATTTGGAGGCAGAATTGAAACAGAGCCTTTGCAGGGTTATATGCCCATACGCTGGAGAAAGGCAGACCAGGCATTGATCGAATCAGCCAGCCAGCTGGGTGTTTCTTTCCGGGAAGTCACAGAATATGATTTTAATAATGCGTGTACAGATGTAGGAGACCTGACGCATCTTTTTCCTGTGGTAAATTTCACTTTTAATGGTTTCGAAGGAAAGCTTCACGGAACTGATTTCAGGATCACAGATGAAGAAAAGGCCTATATCCTGCCTGCGAAAATGATCGCACTTACAGTATACAAACTGTTGAAAGAAGATGCCATCCAGGCGAAAGAGATCATACAGGGATTCCAGCCGGTATTTGACCGGGAAGGTTACTGCAGATATGTTGAAAACAGCCTGAAGACAGAGACAGCAGATTCCCGAAAACAGGAGGCATAAAAATATGGCAGAAATCTCACTGGAATTAAGGAATATCAAAAAAAGTTTCACATCTGAGGAAACGGTTCTGAATAACATTGATCTGACTATTGAAAAAGGGGAATTCATCACCCTGTTAGGTTCTTCCGGATGTGGAAAGACAACCACTCTGCGTATCATTGCAGGGTTGGAACAGCCGGATGAAGGAAGCGTATGGCTGGACGGCAGGGAAGTGACGAACCTGGCGCCCAATGAAAGGGATGTAAATACTGTATTTCAGAATTATGCTCTTTTTCCCCATATGAATGTAGTGGAAAATATCGGATATGGACTGAAACTGAAAAAAGTTCCCAGAGCAGAGATAAAAAAAAGGGTAAACGAAATGCTGGAACTGGTTCAGCTGGAAGGATATGGAAAAAGACAACCTTCTGAGCTATCCGGTGGACAGAAACAGCGCGTAGCCATTGCCAGGGCACTGGTGAATAATCCCAAGGTTTTACTTCTGGATGAACCTCTGGGGGCATTGGATCTGCAGCTTCGCAGAGCCATGCAGATCGAATTAAAGCATCTGCAGAAGAAGCTTGGGCTGACTTTTATCTATATCACCCATGATCAGGAAGAAGCCATCAATATGTCTGACAGAATCGCAGTTATGAATCACGGACAGATTGAGCAGATCGGCACACCGGATGAGATTTATAATCATCCGGAAACCAGTTATGTGGCTGCTTTTGTGGGAAATGCCAACATTCTGAAAGGAGTGGTAACGGAAACAGGTAAGGATCTGGTATCTGTACAGATTGGAAATGATACAGTTTCTGTACTGGCACCGGAGGATAAGCCGAAAAAAGGTGAGAACGTTACCATTGCGATCCGCAGTGAGAATATTATTCTGAATGAGAAGGTCAGCAGTGGATTAAAGGCAAAAGTTCTGGAGAAAAATTTCGCAGGCGGACAGCTTCGGGTTACGCTGGGACTTGCAGATGGAACCAGGCTTATCGCCAGCAGATATGGGATTGATGTGACAGTAGAAGAAGGACAGCAGGTAAGCTGGGGATTTCATCCATCTTCTGCAGTGCTGGTGGACAGGAGGGCGTGATATGAAAAAGCAGAAAAACAGCTCTGCATGGATGGCCCTTCCCCTGTATATCTTCACCATAGTATTTGTGATCTGTCCGCTGCTTTATGTGGTGGCATTAAGTTTCGCCACACCTAACAGAGGTTACGGAGTGACATGGAAATTTACACTGGATAATTATAAGAATATTCTGGAACCTGTATATCTGAATACATTTGTGGAATCATTAAAGCTGGCACTGACAAGTACGGCGGCGATCGTGTTGATCGGCTATCCATTCGGATACTTTATGGCGAAACTTCCGGAACACAGGAAAAAGAAAGCACATCTGCTTCTGACGCTTCCTTTCTGGGTGAATTCCCTGATACGTCTTTATGGATGGATCATTATTCTTCAGAAAAAGGGATTGCTGAATTTCGTTCTTATGAAACTGGGGCTGATAAAAAAGCCGCTGGCTATTTTATACAGTTATCCTGCTATTGTGGTGGGAATGATCTATGTATTGCTGCCTTTTATGATCATGTCTGTATATTCCAGCGCAGAAAAGCTGGACTGGTCTTATGTGGAGGCTGCACGTGATTTGGGAGCGTCCAGGGTGCAGGCATTTTTTACAGTTACGTTGAAACTTACACTGCCCGGACTTCTGTCAGGAGTGATCCTTACTTTTGTACCGTCTATGGGACTGTTTTTTATTGCAGATATCCTTGGTGGAAATAAAATAGTGCTTGTCGGAAGTCTGATCCAGGATCAGATGACCAGGGGAAGCAACTGGCCTTTTGCAGCAGCGCTGGCAGTGGTGATGATGGTTCTTACAACTGTTATGATCATGATCTACAGGAAAGTTTCCAATGCCAGAGAACTGGAGGGAATCGGATGAAAAAGAGTACAAAATTTGAACATTTTTATATGGGATTGATCTTTTTTCTGATGTATCTGCCCATTGCAGTTGTGGTGATATTTTCCTTTAATGAGTCCAGACTTCCGGTGAAACTGACCGGTTTTTCCCTGAAATGGTACCAGGAACTGATCCATGACAGCGCAATGCTGGAAGCACTTGTTAACAGTCTGGTGCTTGGGGTATTAAGCTGTCTGGTCAGTGCGGTGATCGGAACTCTGGGAGCAGTGGGACTTTCCAGGATCCACTGGAAGAGCAAAGATGCGCTGGAATATATTTCCATACTTCCACTTATGATCCCGGAGATCATTTTAGGTATGGTCCTGATGGCGTTCTTTTATATGCTGAACCTTCCATTCGGAATGCTGACCCTTCTGATCGGACATACAGTTTTCTGTGTGCCTTATATTCTCATGGAGGTGAAAGCAAGACTGGTAGGAATGGATCCGTCCCTGGAAGAAGCAGCCAGGGATCTGGGAGCAGGGCCTTTGCGGGCATTCTGGGATATCACACTGCCGCTGATCATGCCTGCTGTGATCTCAGGATCCCTTCTGGCATTTGCCATGTCTATGGATGATGTGGTGATCAGCATTTTTGTAAATGGACCTCGTTTGTCCACTTTACCGATCAAAGTGTATACACAGCTGAAAACCGGAGTAACACCGGAGATCAATGCATTATGTACGATCCTGCTGGCTGTGACACTGATCATTTTTCTGATTTATTCTCTGCTTACGAAGAAGAGGCATAAATAAATACATTATGAGGAAGGAAGAGACGATGAACAAACTGATTGAGTTAAAAAATCTGACCAAGAATTTTGATGACCAGCAGGTTCTGCGCGGAATCAATCTGGATATCTATGAAAAGGAATTCCTGACCCTTCTTGGTCCAAGCGGATGTGGAAAAACAACCACACTGCGTATCATTGCCGGTTTTGAGGAGCCAAGCGACGGTGAAGTGCTGTTTAACGGGATAGAGATCTCCAAGCTTCCCCCATATAAGAGAGAGGTTAATACTGTATTTCAGAAGTATGCGCTTTTTCCTCATTTAAATGTGGCGGAGAATATCGGTTTCGGACTGAATCTGAAGAAAGTAGATAAGACTGTTATCGCTCAGAAGGTAGAACGTATGCTGAAGATGGTTGGTCTGGAAGGCTTTGGGAAAAGAGATGTAACTCTGCTCTCCGGTGGACAGCAGCAGCGAGTGGCCATTGCCAGAGCTCTGGTAAATGAGCCGAAGGTTCTGCTTTTAG
>SKEP01000065.1_pt1 | contig 78419 bp, 83 predicted proteins | sample 4826901 | NCBI WGS metagenome assembly SKEP01 (sample SAMN11008806, study PRJNA524170) | human gut metagenome | biome: Human fecal sample; material: Feces; isolation source: fecal sample from pouch patient p4, p43, p49, p54, p55 | host: Homo sapiens | place: Israel: Tel-Aviv | collected 2014-03-20
CCACAAAATCCCCACGGCAGGCCTGATACGTTATGCCGTTCAGCTCCACCGCCAGATCAGTGGCAGAAGTGCCGTCTGCGGGCAGACCTGCTGCCGGGCCCCGCGGCAGTCCGACGACTTCTGCCGCACGCTGTTCTGCCCGGCGGCGGGGACACCTTCGGCTCCCGGCTGCCTGGCGGCATCCGGTCGTCAGGCCCGACTCCGACAGGCAGCTGCTGGCGCACCCGCCAGTCTCCGCCGAACCCGCTGGCGCGGTTTCGGGCTGCCGCTACGGTCCGATGTCTGAAAAACCAGGCTTGCAGCGACCGTTCCGGTCGCGCCGCCCCTGTCGCGCCGGAAACGGCGCTCCCTGCACACCTGACGGTGTGTAAGGCCACTGCGCCTGATGGCGCAGTCAACCCTTCCGCCGCCACCCCTGCGGCCTGTTTCCCGCTGTGGACTTTCCGGGGGCTGGAGTAACCACATCCCGTTTCAGCAGTCCAGGGGAAGATATACCGTCCACAAAATTTTTAGCCATAAACCCGGCAAAAAATTTTGCGTCCGCCCCCGGACAGCTGCCCCGTGACGTGGTGACGGACGCCCCATCGGAAAGGTCCACTGCGGGGAGAAACCCCGAAGAAGTGGACGGCAGAAGGGGCTTTCGCCCCTCCGGGGAGCAACCGGTCGGCCCGGCGACCTGATTCAGCAGAAGGAGACGTTTTCATGACAGTCAGCAGCACGATTTCCGTTTTTTGCCGCGACGGGGTGTTCCGTACCGTTTACTGCCACCTGCACGGGGAGCCGACCTGGAACGGTCGCATCCTGCATACCCACTATGCCACCGGTCAGCAGGCCGAAGCCCTGGTTGAACACGGTGATATCCGTTGCCTCGGTCCCCGTTGCGACAAACCCGCCGGGCATACGCTTCAGAACCCGGTGGACGGTGTGACGGCTTATTACGGACGTGACAGTGGTTTCCGGATGGACAGTGAGGCGCGTGAGTACCGTTCTTTCAGGGAGGCTATTGCCACTGAAAGCACTGAAGAGGTGCGCTTCCATTATGTGTTCATCGACGGCTACTGGAAGGTGATGTACCGCACGCCGGAAGGCTGGAAGATGAAAGCGCTCGCGCTGGCACTGCGTCGCTGTCCGAAATGAAAAAAAGGCAGGGCGATAAACCCTGCCTCTCTCCGCCGGCGCTTCCCCGCCAGGAAGCCCGGCATCTCAATCACTATCTATGGAGATTATGCCATGAGACCATCAATTATCTTCGCAACCGCCGAGTATGTAAAGCGTCTGCGTGAAGAGTGCCTGCGGGAGAATAAACCCCTGCACCGCCATACCCGCTTCAGACGTCAGGAGCTGGCACAGGATGAGATTAACCCGGACGTCCTGGCGATGAGCGGCCATATCGCCAGACGCTGCAGTGAGCAGAAGCGGGTGCGTATCCCCGCTATGAAAGTCAGCGAATGGGGCCACCTGCTCCGCGCGCTTGAAATTGAGCGGGTCTGCCACTGATTAACCCTTGCCGTCTGCCTGTGCAGGCGGCAGGATACGTTCAGACATCTCACCAGGAGGAACCGTGAGTAAGAAGAAAACCACCACGACGCCCACGCCGCATGATGCCGCGTTCCGGTCGTTCCTGGCGAATCCCGACGTCGCCAGAGATTTTCTGGAACAGCATCTTCCGGCGGAGTACCGGCAGTTGTGCGACCTGTCCACGCTGAAGCTGGAACCCGCCACCTTTGTTGAGCCGGACCTGCATCAGTACGCCAGCGATATCCTCTGGAGTGTGAAAACCACCGGGGGTGAAGATGGCTATGTTTATACGCTCATCGAGCACCAGAGCACCGAAAATCTGTACATGCCTTTCCGCATGTTACGTTACAGTGTGGCGGCGATGCAGAGACATCTGGAGCAGCACAAAACGTTGCCACTGGTCATTCCGGTGCTGTTCTATCACGGTGAGCGCAGCCCGTACCCGTACAGCATGAACTGGCTGGACTGTTTTGAGAATCCGGCGCTTGCGGCTAAAATATACACAAAGCCGTTTCCGCTGGTTGATATCACTGTCGTTGATGACAATGAAATCATGAACCATCGCCGGATGGCCGCACTGACGCTGCTGATGAAGCATATCCGCCATCGTGACATGATGGAGCTGCTGGACAAACTCCCGCAGGTCATGGTGGAAATTTCAGACGAGCAGGTGCGTGTTCTGATTCATTACATCGTTAACGCAGGGGACTCTGTATCACCGGAATTTATGCGGGCGCTGGCTGAGCGTCTGCCGCAGCATGAGGATAAACTGATGACTATCGCAGAACGTCTTGAGCAAAAAGGTCGCCAGGAAGGCAGGATGGAAGGACGCATGGAAGGAGCGCTTGAAAAAGCCCTGGCTATTGCGTGCCAGCTTCAGAAAATGGGGATGACGCCGGAGCAGATTAAGCAGGCTACCGGACTTTCCGATGACGAACTGAAGAAAATCACTCACTGAGTAAACATCACAGCCCGGCAAAATGCCGGGCTTTTTTGTCAGCAGGAGCAGAGCAAACAGCATGACGATTGCAGAACGTCTTATTCAAAAAGGCGCACTTGAAGTGGCGCGGGAAATAGCCTGCCGGCTGCGGGATATGGGCTGGACGCCGGAACGGATTCAGGAGGCAACCGGACTTTCCGGTGAAGAACTGAAAAAGCTGTTTCCTGATGAGCAGTAGCCTGGCATTCAGCCAGGCTATGAATCACGCTCACACATCCTCTGCCGTTTCCCCCAGTTCATTTTCCAGTCGCCTGATGATATCTGCCTTACGCATCCCCTGCATGTGAGGCAGCAGGTCACGGACTGAAAGTGCCTGGGTGGTCCTCCAGACGGTGACGTCCACCTGTTCCGCATTTTCCCAGGCGTGCCATGTTCTCTGCGTCACGCCAAATTCTCTGGCCGCTTTTTCGCGTGACCAGAGCATGCTTTTTCGCCAGATTCGCAGTTCCCAGCCGGTCATAAAACACCTTTGAAAAAGTGAAAAAACTTCACTTTATTTTATCATCATAATCACCAAATCAGCGCGATAAATAAGTGTGAAAAAGTGAAGAAATTTCACTTTTTTTGATTATGGATGTCGTGCTGTTTTCTCTGTTTTCACCTGTGCGGGAGTGGTGTACCAGTGACCACCGCATGCCGTTGTTGTGCCGTCGGTTTTCTCCGGTCGCGCCGGATGCGGCGCTCCCTGCACACCTGACGGTGTGTAAGGCCACTGCGCCTGATGGCGCAGCTGTCTCTGCCTGTCTGCCGCCGCACTGCGGCCTGTTCTCCGCAGACGGACTTTCCGGGGGTACATACACGACCACATCCCGTTTCAGTCGTCCAGGGGAGAGATGTACCAGCCACAAAACTTTTTGCCGCAGGCGTCAAAAACTTTTGCGTCTGCCCCCGGACAACTGCCCCGTGACGTGGTGAGCGTCCCCCGTCGGAAAGGTCCACTGCGGGGAAATCCCCGAAGACCCGGACGGCAGAAGGAGCTTCGCTCCTCCGGGAAATGACCTGGCTGACCCGGCAGTCGTGACGATGAGGAGACAATGTGATGAATCAGACTTTACCCACTGCTGACCTGAATACTGCCGGCACGACAGATGTTATTCCGTCTGTGGCTATCGACCGCATCATCGCGCAGCGTAACGAAGGTATTGCACTGTTCATGCAGGCGATGGAATGCCTGGCGACAGCGCGCAAGATTCTGCTCGATGCGTCAGGTGATATTTTTCTTTACGGGTTTGAAGACTGCGTGACTGACTCCGTTCGTCGCATGGATAAACCGGAAGAAGCGAAAAGGAATATCACCCGTCTTGCCGACCGGAAAATCTGGGACCGCCTGATGACAGATACGGGCATGTACACCTTCATGAGTTCATGCCAGCGTGATGAGTGGAACAGCCAGCTGATGAGCGACACCTGTCCTGAAATCACCCTGGACAATGTACTGGCAACATTCCGCCATCTGAATGCCAGCAAGATGCAGACGTTTGAACAGGGACTGATTGATGTCTACCGGAAATTGTCATGGGATTACAGAACCAATAATCCCTGCTGTCTGGGTAAGAAAATCATTATTGAAAACCTGCTGTACCGCTGGAGTAACGGGCGTGTGACGCTGGACTGCAGCGGACGGGAGGCACTGGATGACCTGGTACGTCCGTTTTATCTGCTGGAGGGGCGCAACGTTCCTGACTTCCGGAGCAGCATCGGGGCGCAGTATGGTGAATTTCTCGGGAACGGCGACAACGTCGGTAAGCTGTTAGAAGGGGAATATTTTACGGTGCGTGGCTACCAGAAAGGGACCGTACACATTGTCTTTAAGCGTCCTGACCTTGTTGAAAAATTGAATGATATTATTGCACGGCATTATCCTGGTGCATTGCCGCCACGAGTCTGATTAAACAGAAAAGCCCTGGTATTTATGCCGGGGCTTTTTTTTCTGTAATCATCATAATCTCAGAACACGATGTGACATTGTCACATCAATTGTTGTTCATATCGATGCCATCTTTCCTGCCTGAATCTGTCTTTTTAGGTGCTGTTTTAGAGGAAGAACGGCGGGATGGTTTTTTCGATTCTGCTTCCCGAATAATGTCACGAAGTGCCTTCTCTCCTACTTCATACCCTGCATTTTTAAGCGTGTCACGAACATCTGCCAGTGTATAACCCTTTGTCCTTACCAGGACAATGATGTCATCACGAATGGCATCAAGAAAATCACGCAATGTTTTCCGTTGAGCGGTGAGGTCCGGCAATTCCGATAAGGCAGCTTTTGCCAGCTGGATGTCATCATCTGAGTAAAATTTTTTAGAAGCCATTGGCACTTTCTCTCCGTTTCATGTTGAAGTCTGATTTTATCATCAAAAACTGACTCCTGGCAGGGCTGCGCCCTGCCTCTGCCGTCTGCATAAGACTATGATGCACAAAAATAACAGGCTATAATGGCCTGAAAAACGGGACAGGATGTGTAATTGTAATACCGTCACACGCGACACTATTACAATTACCATCTGGTCAGGGCTTCGCCCCGACACCCCGTAAGGAGCCTGAAGTGAGTGATAGTGCAGTAAGAAAGAAAAGTGAGGTACGGCAAAAGACAGTTGTCAGAACACTCAGATTCTCTCCTGTTGAGGATGAAACCATCAGGAAAAAAGCTGAAGATTCCGGACTTACTGTATCTGCTTACATTCGAAATGCAGCACTGAATAAGCGAATTAACTCCCGGACAGATGATGCTTTTCTGAAGGAGTTAATGAGACTGGGAAGGATGCAGAAGCATCTGTTTGTTCAGGGAAAAAGAACCGGTGACAAGGAATACGCAGAAGTGCTTGTTGCCATAACCGAACTTACAAATACATTGCGTAAACAGTTAATGGAAGGTTGAGGATTCTCCGGTGAATGCAGTCATTCCGAAAAAGAGAAGGGACGGCAAGTCTTCGTTCGAAGACCTGGTGTCCTACGTCTCTGTCCGGGATGACATGACCGATGAGGAACTGGATTTATCTTCTTATTCGCAGGCTGAACAACCGCACCGAAACCGCTTCAGTCGTCTTGTTGATTATGCAACACGCCTTCGAAATGAATCATTCGTGGCGCTGGTTGATGTCATGAAGGACGGCTGCGAATGGGTTAACTTTTACGGTGTGACCTGTTTTCACAACTGTACATCGCTTGAAACTGCCGCTGCAGATATGGAGTACATTGCACAGCAGGCACACTATGCGAAAGATAATACTGATCCTGTTTTTCACTACATTCTTTCCTGGCAGGCCCATGAAAGCCCGCGTCCGGAACAGATTTATGACAGTGTACGCCATACCCTGAAATCTCTCGGGCTGGGTGAACATCAGTATGTCTCTGCCGTGCATACCGATACTGATAACCTGCATGTTCACGTTGCGGTCAACCGGGTGCATCCGGTTACAGGTTATCTCAATTGCCTTTCATGGAGTCAGGAAAAACTCAGCCGTGCCTGCCGTGAGCTTGAACTGAAGCATGGTTTTGCTCCGGATAACGGTTGCTGGGTCCATGCGCCGGGAAATCGTATCGTTCGCAAAACTGCCGTTGAACGTGATCGCCAGAACGCTTGGACACGCGGAAAAAAACAAACTTTTCGCGAGTATGTTGCGCAGACAGCGGTAGCTGGTTTACGCAGTGAACCTGTACATGACTGGTTATCCCTGCATCGTCGTCTTGCTGAAGATGGTCTGTACCTGTCTCAGATGGACGGAAAATTTCTGGTGATGGATGGCTGGGATCGCAACAGGGAAGGTGTACAGCTTGACTCGTTTGGCCCCTCCTGGTGTGCAGAAAAACTCATGAAAAAAATGGGTGACTACACGCCAGTACCAAAAGACATTTTCAGCCAGGTGGAAGCACCAGGACGCTATAATCCGGACTTCATTGCAGCTGATGTTCGCCCGGAAAAAATCGCTGAAACAGAAAGTCTGCAGCAGTATGCCTGTCGTCATCTTGGAGAACGTCTGCCGGAAATGGCACGGGAAGGACGGCTGGAAAACTGCCAGGCTATTCACCGCACACTGGCTGAAGCGGGATTATGGATGCGTGTTCAGCATGGTCACCTGGTTATCTGTGACGGTTATGATCATAACCAGACTCCCGTTCGTGCTGACAGCGTATGGTCACTGCTGACGCTCGACAATGTGAATCAACTCGATGGTGGCTGGCAGCCTGTACCAACAGATATTTTTCGCCAGGTTACGCCAACAGAACGCTTCCGTGGTCGTCGTATGGAGAGCTGTCCTGCGACCGATAAAGAATGGCACCGTATGCGTACAGGTACGGGGCCGCAGGGGGCTATCAAACGCGAACTGTTTTCTGACAAAGAAAGTCTGTGGGGATACAGCATCAGCCATTGTAGCCCTCAGATTGAAGAAATGATCACACAGGGTGAGTTTACCTGGCAGCGTTGTCATGAGCTGTTTGCACAACAGGGACTGATGCTACAGAAACAACATCACGGGCTTGTTGTCGTTGATGCCTTTAATCATGAGCAAACGCCGGTGAAAGCCAGCAGCATTCATCCTGATCTGACACTGGGGCGTGCGGAGCCACAGGCCGGACCTTTTGTGAGTGCCCCAGCAGATTTGTTTGACAGGGTGCAACCTGAAAATCGCTATAACCCGGAGCTGGCTGTCAGTGACAGGTACGGGGTCAGCAGTAAACGTGATCCAATGCTGCGCCGGCAGCGACGTGAAGCCAGGGCTGAGGCCCGTGCTGACCTGCGTGCCCGCTATCTGGCATGGCGTGAACAATGGCGTAAACCAGATCTGCGTTATGGGGAACGTTGTCGGGAAATTCATCAGGCATGCCGTCTGCGGAAGTCACACATTCGTGCGCAGTACGATGATCCGGCATTACGTAAGCTGCATTATCACATTGCAGAAGTTCAGCGAATGCAGGCATTGATCAGGCTGAAAGAAGACATCAGGGATGAGCGACAGAAACTTATTGCTGACGGGAAGTGGTATCCACCCTCTTACCGTCAGTGGGTCGAAATTCAGGCTGCTCAGGGAGACAGGGCTGCTGTATCGCAGCTGAGAGGCTGGGATTATCGCGATCGCCGTAAAGACAAGTCACGCACAACGACGACAGACCGCTGTGTCGTGCTTTGTGAACCGGGCGGAACGCCGGTATACGGTAATACCGGTGATCTCGAGGCCCGTCTGCAGAAGAACGGGAGTGTTCGTTTCCGTGACCGTCGGACGGGAGAGTTGGTCTGTACGGATTATGGTGACAGGGTTGTTTTCCGTAATCACCATGACCGCAATGCGCTGGCAGATAAACTAGATTTGATTGCACCTGTATTGTTTGAGCGTGATCCCAGAATGGGCTTTGAACCAGAAGGAAACGATGGACAGTTTAATCAGGTCTTTGCTGAAATGGTGGCATGGTACAATGTGACGGGATTCTCTGAACATGGAAATTACGTTATTACTCGACCGGACGTAGATCAGCACAGGGAAGTGAGTGAGCGGGGCTATCGCAATTACATGGATAGTAACACTTACAGAGATGGAACTCAGCCAGTTCAGGATAGTGAGAATCGCTGGGAACCTCCAACACCGGTGTAAAGAATGTTATAAACGGGAGATTATTATGGCTTATGTCGATGATTTTAAAGAAGCAATAATCAGGACTCGGCGGTTACAACTTGCGCAACCCGTTGATTTATGTGAGATGCATACTCGCATAATGAACGATAAACGAATCCGCCATTTGGGAGGAATTATACGTCCTGTACTGGATCTGAATTCTGGGTATGAACAACTGGTTGCGCGATGTATGCCTGTTCATCTTCAAGCCAGACCTTTGGTTGAAGAATGGCTGGGATGTCCTGTTTATTTTACGTTGGGATGGATTGATGATGGGACCCCAAAAGGTATGTTCAAGTTTGATGAGGACTTTATTACTGATACATTGAAAAATGGTTATACAGGAGATACTGTCAATCTTCATGCATGGCTAACTTTACCCAGTATGGAAATTATAGATATCACATTATCAACAACAATTTCTATGTTGCAGGGGCATAAGAATCAGTTAGGCGGTGTTATTATCAAGAGAGCTGATGATATTAAAGGCTTCTCATATAAGCCAATGCTTATTGGTGATGAATTCCTGTCAAAATCTGGTATATTGCATAAGTTTACATATCTAGAATTGAACTAGTGATTTTTAAATAAACTGGTTTTTTGACGTTCTTATCTCTGTTCAGAAATCACCTCCTGTTGGGATGATTATTTATATTATGAGTTCTGACAGGTCGATATTTTATTTCCGAAAAGTGACCATCTCTCAGATACAGAACTCTGTCTGCGGATGCTATTGTTTCTGGTCGATGAGCTATTAACAGAACAGGAATTCCGAGTTGGCGTAATGTCTGGCTTATTTCTATTTCACTTTCCACATCAAGATGACTGGTTGCTTCGTCCAGTAATAATAGACCAGGTTTTTTATATAGTGCTCTTGCCAGTAGAATACGTTGCTTCTGACCACCGGAAAGTCCCCCCCCGGTTTCTCCAAGCAATGTTTGATAGCCCATTGGCATTGCCATAATATCACTGTCTATAAGTGCCAGACTTGCGCATTTACGCATGTGTTCATGATCTCTAATTTCGCTAAAAAACATTATATTATCAGCTATAGAACCTTTGAAAAGATAGTCATCTTGCAATACAGTGCCAATTCGTTGACGAACCTGAAAATAATCAGAATGTGTATGTGGTATGCCAAATGCATTAATTCTTCCTTCACTGGGTGTATGAATTCCAAGAATAAGCTTTACCAATGTTGATTTGCCACATCCTGATTTACCTGTTATTGCTAATATTTCTCCAGGAAAGAGCATTAGTGACGCGTTATCCAATATGGGTTTATCTGCGCCCTTATGGCTAAATGTTATCTTTTCGATAAGTAATGGTGGATGGGTATTATCATATTTATGTTCTCTGTACTGGCTTGCAGATATTGTTTCATTATGGTTTGCCCAATGGTGCTGATTCTGGTGACCTTCCTGTGGTGTTAGCACAATATCGGCAAGTCTCTCGTTATAAACATCAAGCATGCGCCAGGAAAAAAAGTTATCAGTCAGATTGCTTATACTGGATGAAAAACGCATCTGATAGGATAAGTAAGCAACCAACATACCCACGGTAAATGTCCCATCCAGCACTTCTACTGCACCCTGCCACAAAATAATGGCTGAAACTACACTTTCCGTCAGTGTATGCGTCAGCTCATAGCTCATTTGTAAACGATTCTGGCGTAGCTGTGTGTTTCTGCGGGTAACGTTGAGGTTCAGCCAGGCCGCTTCTCTGTGAATAGTTACACCGTTGATTCTCAGACTCTGAATGCCGTTAAGGGTTTCGAGAAAATGCCCCGACTCCTTAGTTCCTGCATCCCAGACATCTTCAACAGATTGCCGTAAAGCCGGATACCACAATGCTCTCAGTGCGCCATATATAATAGCTGCAATTACTGCGATTAATGTCATTCCTGGACTATACAACAGCATCATGCAAAGAGCAGTCACAATAAGTAGCATATCCAGAATGCCTTCAAGAACCTGCGTTGTCAGCGCCTGCTGGATAATATCTACTGCTTCAAAACGGGCATTAATACTTCCTTTACTTCGGGCATCGAACCATGCAAGAGGGAGTCTTACAAGATGATGGAAAACTCTGGCAGTCCATTGCATGTTAAAATTGACTGATAAACTGATCGTTGCCCATTGTCGTGCCAGGGAGAGTAATAATTGTATGAGTGATAACAACAGTAGTGCCACTATAATGACATACAACAGACTTCTGTCTGCTGCGACCAGAACTTCATCAATTACCAGTTGATTAAGAAGTGGACCACCTAAAGCCAGAATCTCAAGGGCCAGAGCAAAAATAATAATTTTTGTCATTGATGCTAAAAGCCCCGGGGTTTTCCCTGTCAGTTGGCGCAGGTGGATTTTTTTTCTCTCGTTCCGGGGGGTGAAATCACTGGCTGGAGTTAATTCCAGTGCCACTCCTGTAAAATGCTTACCTGCGTCCAACAGACTTATTGTAATTTTTCCTCTGTCCGGATCATGGATGTATAACCGGTTTCCCCGAACTTTATGGAGAACGACGAAATGGTTCATATCCCAGTGCAGAATAGATGGAAGATTAAGACACCTCAGATCTTCGGGTTCCAGACGAACTGCACGTGATGATAAATGGATGGACGCTGCACATTCGATCAACCTTTGTAGCGTCATTCCCTGAATACCTATATTGAAACGTTCCCGTAATGTCGATAAATCTGTTTTCAGTCCATGCCAGCAGGCAATCATAGCCAGACACGCCAGACCGCATTCAGCTGATTCGGTTTGACGGATAACGGGTAGTTGTTTCCTTACTTTCCAGTTTATTGATTCCATTACAGATTTCCTTTCATGCTCCATAGTGGCTCTGTCAGCCATTCCCATAAATGACGAGTATCAAGGTTGACGTCTCCTTCCAGAGTCATGCCTGGTCTTAGCGGTTCTTTTTTTCCGTATGCAAATATAAATGTATTTTCAGGCTCAACAATAACGCGATAATGCCCTTCGTTTTCTTTCCATGTGACGGGTGAAACTGGTAATAAGTCGGAAGGAGCCAGAGTCGTATGACTGATTTCACGAATTGTGCCGTACTGGATACCAAATTTCTGATAAGGGAAGGCCGAAAACTTCAGAGATACTCGTTGACCTGGTCGGATAAAACCGGCTTTCTGGCTGGTAGCATAAAGCTCAATTTGTAAATGAGCATTATCGGGAATGAGAGTCATGACCGGTTCTGATGCTTTCACAGACTGCCCCTGTTTGATCAGTACAGCAGCAATAGTCCCGGATACTGGAGCCCGCAGTGTAAATTTTTCTTGTCCGGCCAGTTCATCCTGTTGTTGTTTTAGCACCTGCAATTGTCTGTCGAGTTCTGCTTTACGGCTTTTCCCCTGAACAATAAGATGATTTAGTTCATCTTTGGCTGTGTCCATTGCAGTATGCAATTGGAGAAGCCCCTGACGCTGATCTTCAACGTTTTGTTGAGCGGCAGAAACATCAATTTGTTTCTGTTGGAATTCGATATCTGACACATAATGCGTACCAGCCAATTTTTTATAGCGTTCCATGACGGATATAGCCAGTTCTGCCTGACGTTCAGCAAGCTGAAGTCTTTGTTCTGCACTTCTTATTTGTGGCTCAAGTGATACCATCCTTTGCCGTATGGCTTCCTGTTGTTGACTATTATCTCGCGACTCAAAGGATTGCTGGGAGGCCAGCATGATAGACTGGGTTTTCAGGGAAATACTCATCGTTGCTAATGTGCCAGTTCCGTTACCGTTATAATGTTCTCCACTTATATGATAGAGTTGTGTCCCTGCAGTTACGTGTTCTCCTTCGGATACAGTCAGTTGTGTTACATATCCTGCATATTGAGGAATTATTTTTACCAGTCCTGATGAGGGCATGACGATACCTGTAAGATGCGCTTTCCTTGTATAGCTACCGTAATAGATGAATACAGTCAGACTTAACATAATGAATAATGTAACTGTTGCACATACGGATAGGCTAAATGATGTTGGTAAAATAATGTCACCATATTCAGTGTCATTATGATGTTCTATTGCTTCACTTCTGAATATATTCATTCTTTTTAATACAATAACTAACCTTTCTGTCAACAAGAGGGGTTGGTTGAATAATATTGATATTTGATATACATCTTACCTGTGTGATGTTAAAGTTTTATACTATAATATATTTAACAATATAACAAAGCCGTTTATTCCCGCATGTAACAGCATTGGATAGAAAATCCCCTTACTGCAAATTCTTATATTCAACAATAACATTGACATAATAAACAGAATAATTTGATCAGCTACATTATAATACTGCGGATGCATCAGGCAGAAAAATAAAGATGTACACACGCAGGGGGTGAATAATTCTTTTTTATAAGTCGCACATAGAAGGCCGAATAAACATGTTCGGTAAACAATTTCTTCATAATACGGAACTATCAGGACCAGTATAAATATTTCAATCCAATTAAGTGAAGTTGATTCACTATTGTTCAAATTGTCTCTATAAGCAAAAATAAGCAGTTGCATGAGAGCAATTACAGCAAATGATATTACTAATAGCTTTAATGTTTTCGCATTTGTCTTTATGGTGATTTTACAACCTGGTATTCTTCTTAAGTAAAAAATATAAAATGAAGTTGATATTAAAATTTCAGTAATAAAGACAAAGGAAAATGCCAGGTCCAAACCAATATATTGTATGGTGAATGCTGGTGTGAATATCACAACTGTTGATATAACAACAAGTAGAAGAAACGCTATCGCATTATCTTTACTGTATTTATATATGTTATCATTCATAATGCTATTTCGCGGAGATTGTTCTTATTTTTTCTATGATATAGTCCATGAATCTTGCTGTGGAAAAAAGAGTGATCAGCATGACTACAATCTTTGAAAACTCGGAAGGGAGTGAAAACCAGTATAAATCAATAACAGAGGAGCCACTCAATAGCGCAAATCCCAGTAACAAACCACATATAAAGGAAAGTAATTTAATAAACATAGTAGCGCCCTCCATTATATCTATTTATCGGTTACATGTTCCGCCAACATTATTACCTGAACAACTACTGGAACTTCCTCTGTTACCACATCCATTTCCACTACCATGATCTGAGAGACATTGACCAACAACGGCTCCACCAATGGTACCTCTTGCCATTCCTATGGGACCTCCTTTGATCGCACCACCAATCATTCCACTAAATACAGCGTTAGCGCATTTTACAGTGCTTGGATCACTATAAATATGAGTTGGTGCGTTTCGACCCAGTGAGTTACGAGCCCCACTGGAACGCTCATTACGGGGGCCACCTTCAAAGTTGCTGTTTGCGTTTCCTCCGCTGACAAGCGTTATCTCATCTAAAGTTAATTCTCTTATACCTGCCATATCATATTTCCCCTATTGGTTGTTTGTTATTTTGTGCGTTCAAGATAGCCAATAACAAAAATGTAATGAAAGTGAAATTGTGTGATTAAATGTAAATATGTGAAAATATTTGTATGTTCTTGAGGTTGTGTGATTACAAAAATATCATCGTGTGAAGATATAAAACCGTGCCAGGGCTGGCACGGCCTCTGTTCAGTACATTCCGTCCCAGTCCGGACGGTTGGTTTTTTTATGATGAAACCCGTTTACAGGACGCCCTGTCGGGGGGGCATTGTCCTGTGGAAGCGTTAACAGGTTTATACCTGCTCTTTCTGCTCTCACTGATATCTGATTTTCCTCTTTTGTTTCAGGTAGTTCTGGTCTGTTCAGCGTGATATAGCGAATTCGTCGCTCTTCCCGTGTGGTCGTTTTAAGCGTATTCACCGCTGTTTCCCACAAGGCACTTTCACGTGCGTTGATATCCGTGTCGTACTCTTCCAGCATTGCCATAGCCGCCTGACGTCCTGCAATGCGTTGCTGGAATGTATCCACGATCGTGTGCGGCTCTGTGCGAATTTTTCGTCTTTTTCTGGAGGGTTTTGCAGTCAGGACGCCAATGATGGCACTGACATTTTCCGGTGACGGGATTCGACGTTGAGCAGTACGGGGAACAAGATGGCGGAGACGGTCCAGGCGTGGCGCATCCACGCTGATATACCTGTTTATAACAACGGGATCGCTGCTGCAGCTTTTCTCATCGTCAGGGATGAAGAATGAGGCTGATGGTACGGTTTCTCCCCGGAAAATAGAAAAGAACTCGCCAGGATGAAGTTCAATCAACTCCTGAACATTTATCTTGCTTTCCATCAGGATGCTGATTTGTGGGCTGTCAATCCATGATTCACCAAATATGCCGTCCTGACGCTGCAGGTTGTTCATCCTCGCCCTGGCTTCTTCACCGGCGGCGCTTTTCAGCGTTTTGGCCGTACTGCCCTCGCTGACAATCCTGCCGGCAAATTTTGTCCCCGTGTTCTGCATCAGTGTTGCCGTATTCGTGGCTGTTGTCTGTCCTTCTATACGTTCCTGGTCCTGTGCCATCAAAATCAGAGCAAAATCCAGTGAACGCACCTGAGTGGCTTCCACAGCAATACGGTCCGTATAGTATGCCCCCACTTCATCAAGGAAACACAGATAAGGGAAACGCCCCTTATATTTTTTGACTTCCAGTGCATCGGAATCAGTTCCTTCGAGGCGATAGCCCAAATCACGGGCGAGAATCATACTTTTCTGGGTGATAAACATTCGTCCAAGAGCAGACGTTGTATGCGCTGATGTATCCAGAGCGGGGATCATTACCATCAGAATCCTGTCGCTGTGAATGCTGTCACGGATATCGATATCACCGGAATCTTCAGCAAAAATATCCCCGAATGCTTCCGTGAATGTGCTGAAAGTTTCAGAAAACTGCCCGGAGAGATAAGCATGTTGTTTTCTGGGTTCTTCCGTCCAGGCTGATGGTGTCCTGACCAGCGACAGGTCGAAGCCGGGAACGTCCTGAAGGTAGTTACGTAACGGTGCGATAGCTTCTTCCGGCCACTGATCATCGAGGCCACGACAGTAAAGTTTGGCCATTCCTTCGAGAGTCATATGTTCACGGAGCATCTGCAGCGACATTGTTTTGCCTTCGCGCACACACCAGAATTTAGTACCAAATACCAGTGCCTTGTTCATGGCAATGGCCCGGGACTGCCACTCGCCCCCCTGGACGTTCTGGGGCAGCATTGACTGCATTGTCTCCGCTGTGAATGCCTCAGTGCTGTAACAGAAGGGATTCCAGGTATTTGACTGAGGACGCGTTTTTTCACCACTCAGAATGATTTCACTGCGGGATTTTCCTCCGTTCATGAAGTTGATGACTTCCACATCGTCTTCACGGCCAAAGCGTCTGGCCAGATACCAGATCGTTCTTGCCGTATCATTCTGTGCCTTGCCATCGACCAGGGTGAATCCTCTTGCCCAGCAAAGCGGGTTAATCGCCCAGGCAAAGATGGTTTCCGTTTTACCACCACCGGTGGTGGCGAAAAACATTATATGGCGGGTCAGATCGTCCATACTCAGCCACAACTCCCGACCTATATCCCTGACGCGTTGATAACCAACATAAAATATGCCGCTGGCCGGTGACTCCATGATGACCTCATACTGAAACAGAGTTGGCCAGAAGCTGAAAAGACTTTTTTTAATCATTCTGTCCTGTGACGGGTCAGCACATTCCAGCGTCATGGGCATACGAAGAGGGCAGCGCCATCGCTGCAGACTAAATACCAGCATTGTTATCAGTGTGAACAACAGACATGCCGGTAATGCAAGTGGCCAGATAAAACTGGCCACAAGACTTGCCACCAGGCAAAAGCCATAGATATTGAGACTCTGGAGTGCATTCCAGACAGGATTTCCCCAGGCTGTACGGTGTAAAAGCTCGGGGTTAACGCGATGTTCACTCATGGCCAGACTCGCTGTCGGTGGTTTTCAGGAATAAATTAAGCGTGCCAGTTTCCTGCAGAATTCCAGTAGGCAGATGCCAGCCCGTGTCGGACAGCACCCATGGGGTACCGGCAAATCCGAACTTACGGAAGGCGACATTGTTAACATCAATCGCAGCTCTGGCTGCTTTCAGGCATGTTTCATCTGCAGGCGTTGTTTCTTCTGATGGCGTCATCATTCCGTTATCTGCGGAATACAGTCGGTGCCAGCCAGCAGCACGTTTCTGAGCATCTTTTTCACACAGCAGTGGTGCCACACGGTCGGTGGATTCCTCTCCACCAATAACTGAAACCGGGTAGATAACGACATTGAAGTCGCTGGCCAGGCGTTTTAAAGCCGGCTCCAGAAGTCTGCAGTTAGGACAGGCAGGATCGAGAAATGCGTACAGGGTTCGTTCATGACCGGATGACAGGTTGATGGTAAACATGCCCCGATCGGCGTTCCGCTTCAGAACAGTAGCCAGATTATGTCGCGCAGCTGCGGCTTCCGGATTTTTGCTTGTGATTGTTTTCTCCGGTACCTGAACGTCTTTTTTCGGGGGAACCGGGAGTTGAATGCCTTCATTTAATGGCACAGTGTGATTCAGGTGAGGGGGAAGCAGTCGTGGCTCACCTGCTGTCTGTACTGCTTCAGGCGTTGTATCATCCCAGAATACACGATCAACATAGCGGAACAGAGAGAAGCCAATCGTTGCCATTACGAACAGCACAATGCTGGCGATTATGCCTCGGAACAAAGGTGTTCTGCTGAAGCGGCGTTCCATCAGGTATTCAAGGCGCAGGCAGGAATCAATAGCTGTAAGTATCTGGTCAGCGTTATGCTCCTGTTTATCAATCAGGACGGTTTCTCTGTTACGGGTGCCCATGGCGTCAAAGGCTATATGAATCAGTTGATTATTTCGTGTTACCAGCCCTGACAGGGCATCCCGTGGAAGGACGGCAATAATTTCTGTCCTGCCATCCGGCCAGATTGCCTGCACGGAAATATGTTTTGCAATGCGTGTTGCAAAGTACTCGATTGTCATTTTCAGTTCTCCGGATAATCAGAATTCGTTGTCTGTAGCAGGTGTGCGGGGCAGGATGTCGTCGGTGAGGGACCAGTTGGTCAGGATGCGGCGTTTCCGGTCGCGATCTGGTTGTGGTTCATCCCAGATAAGACCGAGACTGAGCATATCCCGCCGTAAGCCTTCCACCGCTTCATCAACACAGGGTTCAGGGCAGGGAAGGCCAAAACGCATGGCTTCGGCCTCTGCACGTGCAACGGCCACCACGCCAGCGCCTTCAATAAATCCTTTCGTGGTATTGGCGCGGTGTAATGCATAAAACAGCGTCCTGTCCACGCCTTTCAGCCAAATCCAGTTGGGGGGCGTAAGCCGCAGGTCATGTGCATACAGCCAGACCAGCCCACTGCGGACGTAGCGATGTTGTTTCAGCCATTGCTGTGCTCCGTTGCTTTTAATCACTCTCTGGAAAGCTGATTTGGCCAGTGAATAAACAGGGGTACAGAATTTCCCACTGTCCCGTTTGCTTTTAATTCTGCATGAGAGGTTCAGTGTATCCATGAGCTTTAATGCTGCCTTACGATCATCCAGGAAATACTGAAGACCAAATATGGCAAAGAGCGCTTTTTCATGTGGTGCCATGTCTTTCCAGGACGTTAAAGGTTTACCTAACTGGGCCATGAAACATCGTCTTGCAGCTGCAACATCGAGCTGCATATTGGTGATGAGAGTATGCTGCTCGACAAATGCTTCCGGGGTGAGAGCAACCCGCCGTTCAGGTCGTTTGCCACCATGAAAGAGTTTTTCCGGATCACCATCTGCCAGTACAGGGGCGATAGCAGGGGACAACGAAGCAAAGATGTGTGGCAGGCGGGTAATATCTACTGGTCTGCGGGTGAAACGACTTTGTCCCGGATGTTGATACCACTCCCACAAACACCAGAGTGTCACAGGTAAGAGGTACATCCACAGAATACCTATGGTCTGCTCCATGACGTTAACCCACTGGCTATAGCTTATGTTGGCGGCGTTGTTACCGGTCATGGCAAGCAGGTTGTATCGTGGTGCTGCATAGTTATGAAATGGTCCCCAGTCAACCAGTCCCCATAAGGTATGAAGAATCAGGCAGCTGGCGTAAACCACTTCCGGCAAGAATAACCATATAACGAATAGCAGCAGGATAAGAAGGACACCAACAGCGCCCCATATCTGCATAGGATCTTCTGCGACAGGCTGTCGATTGTAAGACATGACAAAGTCTCCATTTCTGGAATTTAAATCAAACGGAAAGGTTAAAAATTTATTTGCAGGCGATAAGAGCTAACCAGAGGAATTAGCCGTGTGATAAAAGGATTGTTGCAGATACGAAAGTCGTTAGAATAGCTGCGGGCGCTTGAGGCTGTATGCCGAAAGCGTTTTGTGGACGGTATACAGCAGAAAGCCCCTGGAGATTTTTTTATCAATCAACCAAGGGCTCTACTGTAATGCTTCGACAACATTATAGTAGCCCGATAACCGCCGTAAGGCAATGGAGGGGCTATGATGCCACAGCGAACGTTTTTAATGATGTTAATCGTCATCTGTGTGACGATTCTGTGTTTTGTCTGGATGGTGAGGGATTCGCTTTGCGTACTCCGGCTCCAGCAGGGAAACACAGTGCTTGTGGCAACGTTAGCCTACGAAGTTAAACGTTAACGGGCAACACGGCGGCAGGTTTTCTGCCGCCGCTTTGTTGCGAAGGCTGACCTCATTGCGCCCTTTCTTCTTCAATGAAGCGTATCCGGTATTGTTTCATTTCCCCTGAAGCCGATTAGCTCCAGCCGAATGCCTTTGCCATCGGGGGCCACGTTCTGCATTTCGCAGATACCACGTCGGGTCATGAGTGTGAAGGCTGTCATTGCCAGCATGGCTAACGCGTTTTCCTCGCTTCCGCTGCGTTTCTCGAGAGCATCGGCAATTTCTTCTATGCTCCCCACCTGAAAGCAAGAGTCGAATTCTTTACTCCACTTTTCTGACATCGGATTTTCTCTCTGTATTTATGGGTAGTTATCGAACTGAATGTGCCAGTTTTTTCAGAAGACGGCAAAGTAGAGATGGCTGGTTCAGGTTCAGAGCATGAGTTTCCCCGGTGTGACGGGCATGGCGGGGCGGATTTTGCAGATACAAAAGACGTAAAAAAACCGACTGGTGAGGCCGGCTTTTTTACTGTTACGCTACAAAGTTGATGACTCTGACCAGAAAAGAGCTGTCTATAACTGACGCTAAAAATGATAATTTGTTCTACCTGATTAATGCAACATGCCATAAGTTTACGGGAAAGGCTGATCACCTGATATTGTTGCAAAATACGAAAGTCGTCAAAATCGCGGTGGGGAGCTTGAGGCTGTAAGCTGAAAGCGTTTGTGAAAGCCCCGGGAGATTGTTCTATCAATCAACCAAGGGCTCTACTGTAATGCCTAGACAACATTATAGTAGCCCGCTGACGTCCTCCACGCCAGAGGGAGCTTGCTACGTACAGCTTGTCGTTACTCAGAAGTAATAAATGTAAAAAAACCGACTGATGAGGTCGGTTTTCTTACTGTTCCGTTACAGAGTTGGTGGCCCTGACTGGAGGAAATCTCTTTTCAGCTAACGTTCTTATAATAGTGTTCTGTTCATTTGATAACAACCACCCTTGTAATCCGCAGGTTAGCACTGTCTGGCGACACTTCTGTCGTGATGACGGTAACCAGAACATGAGTCTTCCCGGTATAACAGGCATGGTGGGGCGGATTTGCAGAAACAACAGATGTAAAAAAACCGACTGGTGAGGTCGGCTTTTTTACTGTTCCGCTACAGAGTTGGTTGCTCTGGGCGGGAAAAGACAGTCTGTATCTAACATAATCAATTCTATGCTTTGTCCCACACTATGTCAAAAATCCTGCTAATCAAAAAAGAGATCTCACGTTAAAAATTTGTACCCTTCTTTAACTTCCAGTGCCTGCTCCTTTGACTCAAACATCAGTCTTGTTTTCCCGGGAACACCCCATGAAATGTATTCAACATCTATCCACCATTTTCCATATTCTTCATATGGCCCGGATATTACTTTTTTGACAAAGGCGTCTACCAGATTCATTGTTTTTTCCTTTTTGTGTTGAAAATAATTAATGCCAGAGCACAGCGAAAATAATGAATGCGCTGGCTGTGATAATTGCGATTTTCTCCCATATGATATTTTTCTCATGGGGGTTTCTACGGAGATTATTTCTTCGCATTGAGATACCGGTATTCATGTTTTATCTTGGACTTTTGTTTTGTTGTCTGTCTGGCAGGCTGTTCTGCGCCCGTTTGTGACAAGGTTAGCTTATGGGGTTAAATGGTCACGGACATCATGCGGACGGTTCCCTGTCACATGCCATCTGGTTTTTTCATTCAAATTGAGAGATATTGCTAAGTTGAGTCGCTTGCGATAGTGGACTCCTGTTTGTAAGTGAGTGCCATTGTTTATTTCATGAAGAGGATTGATTATGAGCATGCCTCCTGCGATAGCTAATACTTTCTTGTTTGAAATGATGAAGAGTAAATCAAAAGACGTTACACTTGCTGCGATCTATGCATTAGGTGAAGGCCGGTGTCAGGAGGAGAACATTACTCGTGAATTACATAGATTGAGTCAAAGTGATGATATGGAAATAAAAATTGCTGCGATTAAAGCACTTGGTCGAATTTATCGGTAACGGCATAAGTTATCTGTTGTAATGAACAAAAGCCGGCTCATTTGAACCGGCTGTTATGGAGGGAGCTTATCTTAAAATACTTCGGCTACAGGCATGCCTGCAATCTGCTCCCACTCCTTACGCTTTTCCTGAATCAGGCGAGGAAAGTCGACAGGGTAATCATATCCTCGACTTGCCATTGCGTGCATGGTGTTTGATGCTGTTTCTGGATGAGCACACCATGATGGAACAGGAACCATTGGCAGATTGATGTATTTCGTATGAATTTCCAGTTTTTTGTCGTCTGTTACAGTACGAGTGAAATTATGAATGTCAAAACCGATAACATCCATAATGTTGCCTGGATAGATACGGACATACAACATTGTGCCATTTTTAAGGTCAATGCCGAAATAAGCTCCCTGGGTTAAAGATAATCCCTCATACCCCTTCTCTGGAGAGTAGAAGCCTGACTCTTTTATTGTTTGTACAACTTTTCTTATTTTTTCTCTCCTTGTTTTTGCACGTGAGTACATCCATATGCCTGGCGCAAGTAATAAGAACCAACTACCGAAAGTGACAACATAATCTTCGACCTTATTTCCGAAATAACGATCAGAACATAGCATTTCGGTAAAGCCTAATGCGCAGAACAGAAAAAAAGGTATTCCAAGAAAGAAATAAGCTTTTCTTAATACATAATAAAATAGCCACCAGGTTGGAAATCTGTCTGTTGTTTCTTTTTTAGCTTTCATATAATGCCTCCCCTCGTACTATCTATTATTTTAATGCCGATGGGGAGGTTGTGCAATATTTATATTGATATTATCCTTTTATTCCGTCCTTGTCGTCACTTCCTTTTGTATTATCTTTAAGACGATCTGTTTTCATTCCAGGAGTATGTCGGATATTGCGACTTCCTCCAATAAATATTTCTTTAACAGAATTTGCCATGCTGCCAAGCGTGTTGGCTCCATCACGTCCCCCTAGGAAGTTAATAACATGATCAGGTAGGTAGGCCTGAAGGGCAAATATGGCAGCTACAGTGGTTGTACAAATTCTGGCGTATATCAGCAAGAAACCAGCAAGACTGAAAATACCGGTCAGCGAATTGAACTGTACGTTAACCAGGGCAGCGCCAAATAATGCATTCAGTATTGTGCCTACGGCGATGATGGCTACAGAAGCAAAGAAAAAACCAAAGACCATGATGGGCGGCCTTATCATACTATCAATTAAGTATATATAACCGTAGGCTGCCCGACTTCCTCTGTCTTCTGATGTCCCGAGATGTGTTGCAGCCCACAGCGGCCCGGCGGTACATCCTATTAATACGCTGACTATCCAGTTCCCGATGCCTGTCATCCAGAAAATAAACGGAATGAATGGCAGGTAAATTGATAAGGAAAATCCAGCACAGAACATCAGGAACAAAAGAAAATAAACAGGTGGTGCAAGTGCTTCAAACAGCGCGGTAAGCATCGAAGCGGCACCTGTTAGTGAGTTAAAGAATTTTACAAGAATTGAATCTTTGCCACCGGCAACGACAACTCTGGCCGTTGTATATATAGTCCAGATTCCTTCTGCACTTACCATTGTTATATCTCCGATATTTTTCATTTTTATCAGAGGATTAATTTGAGCACTGGTTGTGCCTGTGCCACTTGTTTCCGTTGCAATCCTGTTAGTGAGACTAACAAGGGGGCCCATAATTTCAGACAAGGCAGATTTCGGATCTTGTGCATTTGCCATGCGTTGTTCACTGGATGATACTACTGTGCCCAGCGGTGGCGTATAGGAGGAATTCTGCAGTTGCGTCCTATAGGCACTCATGACCGCACTGAATAAGTCAGTATCACCAACTTCTCCCAGTGATGACATTGAAGTTACAGCTGGAGCTCTGTCAGCCAGCTCTGCCAGACGCTGGTTAGCAGTGGCAAAGGTCTGATACCATGCGCCAAGCGTTACCCACCCGTAGGTTGTGAGATAAGATTTAAGAGCCTCTTTTCTGGATTGCTCTCCGTTATCAGTGGGTAGCGATTTTTGCACAGCACGTTCGTATTCGTCGGCTGCTTTCTGAATTCGTGTCTCGATATCCGGCAGTGTTCCGTTGCCAGAATTTCTTTTTTCCAGAAATGTTGTCACAAACTCACTGGCAGCGTTGTCCATGTCGCTAATCATATTATCCATGGCTGCACGTTGTGCTGAGATAACACCGCTGTACTCGTTTTTACTGAAGGGATTAAAGAATTTTCCAATCGTCGACTGATCTGTTGTTCCGTTTCCTTCTACTGACAGGCTGGCTGTACCACAGATACCGCTGCCATTGGATACCGTGACAGTGTAATTACCACTGGCGGTTTTAGCTGATTCTGTCATCAGTGAAGTCGAGGATTTGGCGGTCTGATTAAAATCATTTAGTCCTGCGTTAACCGCATACTTACATAGTTCCATTTCAAAAATGCCACGCGCAGCTGTTCGTGTGGATGCCTGAACTGGCTGTACAGTCATTGAATAACCATTTGCGATATTATCAGCGGCAACTTGCACCATCACATTGGCGGACCCAACCCCCATTATCGATGCGCCCCATAACATAATGAGCTGAGCGAGACTCCAGCCATTTCCGGTAGGAACGATCATCAGAAAGCCTGCGACGAAACTCAGTATGCCGACAATATCGCGCCCGACGCTGAATACCTGTCCCTGATGCCCCGAACGCACAACATGGCGGATACTAATGAAGATACACCAGACGATAGCAAGTACGGCAATGATATTGTTGAACACCCAGAACATGCTTCCGATCAGGGTGGGGTCGCTGGTTGACAGTGGATTGGTGACCACATCACCGAATATCGTGACCAGCGCCTGGCGGGACAGATCGTCAGGATTGGTGGCGGCAGACACAATATCCTGATAGGTCACTGAAGCCATTGCCGGCAGTGAGGATATAGCAAGGCCTGCACAGAGTGCGCGAAGTAAAATTTTCACAGTAACTCCGGAATAGAATTGCGTATGGGCAAAGGCCACACAGGATTTAATTAAGGGGGATGGCGACATGCCAGTGGTACTGGCATCTGGACGTGATCAGTATTGTTTACTGGTTACGGCAATTAATGTGGCATTGCGCCAGCCATTGCGGTCGTTCAGAAAATCACGGAAAGTCCCCTGCTCGGGTTCGCTGACTTTTCGTTCATGCAACTGCCAGAGGCGGTATGTAACTATCAGAGCTCTGGAAGCACAAAGAGCGACGCCTGACAGAATCAACACAAGAGTGCTGATGGCGCGTACCTGTGTCATCAAAGGTAATGAGGAGGCGGCAAAGAGCATACCGCTGAGGAATAAAGCGATGGCCAGCAGACTCCAGCAGCATAACCGCCATACTGTTCTGCGCCGGCGGAAACGACGATCCAGGTCGTCTACTGACATATGGCTGGCCTGCAGAGCTTCTTCCCACGAGAGGCAGAGTTGCGCCTTTTTATTATTTACCTGACGAAATTTTTCCAGCCTGCTTTTTTGTTGCTTCAGCATATGCTGTACAGAATTCGTTATCAGGCGAGTCTCCATCAGCGGAACAAAAATGTTAATAATCCTCCGGGTGGCTATGCGGGTTATGGATGGTGATTTTTTGACGTTTTTCGTCTGGTCTGAATTTTCCGGTAACTTATTCATTTTTTCAGTCCTGTTCTGACGTCAGCTTTCAACGTGCGTTTGCCTGATTGATTGTTTTCTCAAGGCTACCGAGTTGTTTTTCATAATACTGGCGGGCAGTCAGAGCCAGTTGCTGGCCAGAGATAACATTACCCTGGCGGATCTGTTCTTTCAGATCGTTCAGCTGCCAGTTCATTTGCGCAGTGATTCTTACCAGTTCACGGAGCAGGTTATCCCCCTGCATTTCCTGTAAATCCACCAGGTATGCTGTGTTGGCGTAGCGCCGGCCAGCCTCAAAAGCTTCAAACTCACGGGTACTCATATATCCCCGTGCTTTTGCTTCTGGTGAAGCCACCTGGTCGAAGTAAGCGGCCGCTGAGTCTGACTGCAGTGTTTCAGCCAGTGCTTTACGTGTGCTTTCATTAGGCGTGCTGTCAGCAATCAACGTCAGTTGGGGATTCGACGCAGAATCAATGATGCCGTTGTATTCGTTCTGGAGTCCGACGTAGGTTCGCCCACTCTGGGTATTCACTTCTCCTTTACCCAGAGCACGACCGGCAGAGGGGCGGGAAGTGTTTTTCATGTAAGCCGTCGCTGCATCTATTTGCTTCTGATCCCATGTCAGTGCCGCAGGTGTGTCCGCTGTACCTGCGCCGTGGTAAATCGAGCGTACCTGACTGTCTCCACCTGGTATTTCGCCCACAGAAGGACAAACGGCGGTTCCTCCAAAACGTGCATATTCTGCTTCTGTACAGTAACTGGCGTGTATGGCCGCGCCATCATAAGCTTCCCGCACGGGAGAGTTTGCTGCGCTGGCCAGACGGTCGCGGATGCTACGGTTGCTCACACCGCCACCTTTACTGAGTTTTGAGGCTGCGGATGCTGAGGCACTTTTGCTTTCTGTTGCAATCCCTGATGCGGATTCACTGCAGATGGAGTCTGGCACGGTGAAGCTTTTCCGTGCCTCCTCGAGGCGCTGAGTTTCATTACTGAAAATCATCTGCTGACGTGTCGCCTGTCCGTTCTGGGCAATGACACTTGCCAGCTTTTCAGAGTTCTGATTGATAGCGGTACCCGTGGCTGTCTGGGTACTCAGTATGTCACTCAGCACACCTTTGATGGCCTCCATTCTGGGGACGACCTGCTGTTCAACGGGACGGCTGGCGACGACGGTGACTGAATAAGCATGAGCCTGGTATGCCGTTCCATTCAGGATAGCTATAAGGGCTGCGAGTAATGTTTTTCTTTGCATTTTATTGTCTCCTGCTCGGGGTGGAGCACAAGGTCAGGAAGGCTGTCGTATTTTCTGTCTTCAGGTAGTGGGGCCAGTGGGAAACACTGATATCGCCTGGTGATATAACCTTTCCTGTTCCGGTTATCGATGATGCTGAAAGAACGACGTCTGACGCGCCGTAAGGTGGAAGGGTCAGTATCCATTACAGGCCAGTCACCGGCACTCAGTGCCGGCGTTCCGGGAACGGATGGCCATAACCAGGTATCATCGGACATCAGCGAAGCCAGCGGTGAAGGGAGTATCCACTGGATGACATGCTGAACGTCGAATGGTGCTTCATCCGGGACAGAAACCTGCCATATTGCCGTTGTTATGAGCTCATCTGTGCTGGACGGCAACAACAGCCGCATGCCTGTAACCTTTCCCTGTGTTCTGGCATCCGAGGCGTATATCACTCTGGGATTGGGGGCCGGATGTAACCTGAAGACACGTGACGGCAGAGTGAATGAGAAACTGTCACCTTTTACCTCAAGTTTTTTAAGAAATACCTGCCCTCTGGCAGGTCTCCGGCAGCGTGGGGTGATATGAATTGTACACATCAGAGATTGTATCCCTGTTTTCGGATGAGCTCCGAGGCCAGTTCTTCAATAACATTGTCACTGTTATGTTGGCCCGCCCGGTGCTCAATTAATGACGTTGCAGAACCTCTGGGGAAGTTTTCGGCCAGAATCTTACGTGCCCGAACTGAACCTAACTTATTTGTCAGTGTTTTACGCAGGGCACTGTCTTTTGGCGATGAGTTCAGCGCCCATAGCTCCAGTGGACCGACGGTAAATTTGAGTATTCTCGCAAGCGTGCCACTTTTTACCCTGAATACTCCCAGAACAGGAACACCACTACCATCTGGTGCCGGGCCTTCCGGCATTTTCAGGAAGCGTTTCAGCATAAATTCAGGCACGTTGAAGTTATCCCTCAGTACGGGGATATCTTCGGGTTTGTAGCGCAGTAACCAGAGAGTATTTGCTGACTTAAGAACGCTTTCCGGGTAGTCCCTCAGATACTGCGTACTCAGAACCGTGCGGATAGCAAACTTGCGTTGCTCACGCTCCTGGGTATCCAGATTTTCCCAGATGAAGTCAATGCCCCGGGCGTTATGCAGTTCATCATAAACTTTTGTCTTAACCTCCTGATCAAGTTGGTTAATACGTTTAAGAGCGATTTCATGGTATTCCCGTGGAAGCTGCTTTAACACTTCATCCCTGTATTGTGGCAGGGTGAAGTCACCACCGGCGATCTGACCTGCAAGCAGGTACATGATGCCGGTTTTAAGCCTGCCTGCAGGCGTTTTGTCACCGGCAACATTATTCAGATCGACAGCGATGACCCGGGTTTCCGGGTTGATCATAAACCGGGTATACCCGGATATCATGGGGTAGTCGTTATGTCCCTGCTCGAGAGCGCGGCGGATGTAGTCCAGCAGAAGTTCGTTTGAACCATCACGCTGAACAGTACCGAAAACATCCCTGAGACTGGTATGGCCCAGCATCGAGGACACTTCGGGAAGCTGGGGCATTGCCTGATAATGTGCCCGCTGAGCCGCCATGATATACCCGGCATTGTGGAGCATATCCCGGACTTCGAACCAGGTTGATCTGGCCCACCAGGCTGCATCATGTTTTTCATACAGTCCCGAGTCCTGCAGTGCTGAATCCACCAGTTCTTCCGTTGAGGCGCGATAAAGTCGCGGATTATTTTCACCGTACTCTTTAAAAGCCAGCTCGATAAGCTGGTTGATAATTTGTCGGGTGTCTCCGGGGTTACAGGGTTGACCGGTACCGGTATCGACACAGAGAGCACACAGCACAGATGACATGAAATTCTTTTCCGGCGTAATAGGCTTTTTAGCGCCGTACATCACGTCAAAAAGGTTACGGGTGTATTCCGGATCATTGCTCAGAATAATACCGACAGCTTCGTCTTTTCTTTCCGGAGGAAGACTGTCGCGAATAAGCTGAACCAGTCCCTGAGCACTGTATCCCTTATCGATATAGGCAATGAAGGGCAGGTTTTTCTGAGCAGATGATATCTGTATTTCCGACAACGTATTAATCAGAACTGATTTACCCAGTCCCGGATCGCCTGGTGCCAGTTCTGTATGTTTATTTTGTTGGGATGACGCCAGACCAACCTCAAATGCGGAACCGTCTTCTGTATGTAACATCAGATTCCCTTTGCCTCGCCAGACAGAGCCTGCCCTGTTAAGCGGGAAAAGCGAGATGGCATGTGACAACGGGGGATACAGGGGAACCGGGCCGGAGCCTCCGGATGCCGCGAGAATGGTATTCACCCAGGCGCGTCGGGGATCGCCAAATGTTGTCGTGGTGCCACATACGCCCCAGCCTTCAATGGCCGATTTCAGAATGGCCTGGTTTCGTGTGCATATTTCACGTGTTTTTCCCCACGTGGAGGCCATGATGGTCATTATGCAGACAGGTTCTTTTTCATCCGTTGCAGCCAGGGTCATAACGGATTCATACATTGGACGAACGGCAGAAATGAAGCTGCTGTAAGTCAGAAGCGTTTTCTTCAGATTAAGAGCCTTCATCCCGCCGGGCATCAGATCCATTCTGATGCGCCAGGGGACTGCGCGGGGGACGGCACGGACCAGTTCGTTAAACGTCTGCAGATTTTGCGGAGGTAAAGTAATCGATACCATTCCGTGCCAGAGTCCGCCCGCCTGAACCAGGTTGCCCTGTGTGGTCACCTGAGTGTTGAATAACTGCAAATGCAATGAAGGAGCATGTAGTACGGATTCATCGTCAGTCCAGCGATATCCCGCTGGCTGGGCATCTTCAGGCAGGTGGGGTTGCCAGTTACGCGGTGTGCTGTGCCGTTCTGTCTGACGACGTATTTCACGCCCGACCTCGTGTATATCCAGTAGCCGGAGAATCAGGCCATCAGATGAATGTCTCAGTGCCTGTTCCACATTATCAAGAAAAGCTTCGTGGCGGATTTTCAGTGCAGATAAGGCCCACTGCCAGGGGGACTGGGCAAAGCGTGCTTTCGGTACCCGTTCAGCCAGTCTTCTGACAAGCTCATCATGGGCGGTGCGATCGCTGTTGCTGATAAGGTCGGGTCCACTCCAGATCGCCAGCCAGCAACGCTCCCGGACCAGCCATGGGGACAGTGTTGTGACTTTCTCATCGACCACATCCTGTAACTGGATACCTGTATTAGCCAGTGAGCGCTTTTGTGGGGCGACCATGTCTTCGATTTCTTCTTTCCCCATGTCAGGATCACGCTCAAAAACGAAGCTGATTTTATGACCGCTGTTTTTATATGCCGTATTCAGGCTGTCACTCATGCTGGTGATCAGCGATTCCAGTGAACCTGGGCCAGTCTGGTCGGATGCTTCATCCATTTCCCTGAAAGCACCGCTGACTTCAAAGACAGAGAGATATTCTCCACGCTTTGTGGCTGCAATATAGGGCGAATTCAGCCATGGGCGGCGTTCACGATCCTGTCTGTCCAGACCAATTACAGTACGTAAATCGCAATATTCAACAAAACTGCTTGCGACAGAGAAACGGGATAGCGTGTTCAGACAGTCTTCGATAGTGAAGATTAAACGGTTTATGTTCATAGGTGAGGGAACTCCGGACTTACAGGAGGGAGGTTTGTGCAGTTTGATTTTTTTAATGCCACCCCGCGCTGGAGTGGCATGAAGAAAAATCAATCAACGTATTCTTTTTTGATGAATGAATCTGGTGTCAGAATCAGGGCAATCCCGTTCATTTTTTCACGCAGGGGCGAACGACCGGAAGGTGGATAGCGACGAAAAACGTCAGCGAAATCGGCCGGGCGGAAACTGCGGAATTTATCCTCAACCGCCAGTCTGTTTTGCATCAGTGCAGAGAGCGCTTCCCGTCCCCGCCGGACCCGGAACTTATCATTACTGAAAACTTCCTGTAATGAACGGCGGTTAAGGGCCACGACTGTGGATGGATGAAGGTCGGGTAGCCACACCATAACGCCCTGTGCTGCGGCATAACCATTCAGTGAATGCCAGGCGTGGCAGAAAGCACATAAGCTGTAAGGCGGGCCGTCTTCATGAAACAGTTCCTGCTCTTTCTCTGACAACGGCTCTGTACTGGTGATTTCAGCTTTCTGTACATGGCGGAGTGAAAGACGTCTGGCAGACAGACGGGCCTGCTCAAGCGCCCGTTCAGCGGCTTTTACTGCCGTGTTGTACTTTTCCTTTTCGCCGGTTGCGACTGGTTCACCACGCCTGATTAACTTAACCAGATGTTCTGTGGCCTTATTAAGACGAACTCGTGTGTCACTGATTGTGTCGGTAAGCTGTCTGAGTGGCCATGAGTCATCCAGTCTGAAACGGTGCCTGACGTTTTGCCGGCAGCAGATACATCGACCGGGCGTTGTTAATTCCGGTTCCGGTAACAGTGGCTCCTGTGTATGAACCACATCAATTTCTGGAAAGGGATACAACCACAAGTTTTTAATGCTGTGTTGCATGAGCAGGCTCCGTACTGGTGTAACGTTTCACGGCTTCCAGAATGATGTTTGCGATTTCATCGGAACAGCATTCTGCAAAAATGAATTCCTGATCGTCCCGACTGTCGTGGGCAATCACATTGCCGTTTTCTGTTCGTCGTAACGTTATGTGCTCCGGGCTCCAGGCAGACATATGTGCCTCCTTGTATTGCCGAACAGGAAGGGCACCGGATAAATGCCAGTGCCCTGGACAAGATTAGCCAATGGAAATTGAGGAAATCCCCAACTGTTTCTGGCTGCGACTCATCATTTCAGGTCCGGCGACAAGTACCGCCCCAATGACGATAGATACAATGCAACTAGCCAGTCCCATCCCCCCTTGTTTCCCAACTTTTTTCAGGCCAATCAGGCCCCCGAGAAACAGAATTACGCCGATGAACTGCGCAATAGTCAGTGATGATGACTGTGCTGTTTTGGCACCTTGTTCGACATTGCGAACCATATCGGCAAGATCTCCATCGGCAAGAACGGCTTTGGGCAGCAACATCATGGGAATGAGCAGCAGGAACTTAGTCAGTTTGCTCCGGCATGACATTACAAACAGTTGTGCGTGGATAAATGCGGCGTACAGACGGGCCGCTACGACACGAATACGTGACATAGTTTCTCCTTAAATGGATATATCAGTGGTTTATATGAAGGTGAAAAAAATCAGAAGACGATTCCAATGCTTGCCAGCAGGGCATTGAGGACACGATCGATAAAGACCAGCAGGACGCCGGCAATAAATTTGACGTTTCCCTTACTGACGGATTCACTGGCACTCAGTGCGGTATGTCCATCGAGTCCGGCCTTGCGCCAGATGGATATCCCGTTCATTACAAATCCAACACCGGCCAGCTTGGCCAGCGACAGAACTGCATTTGCTGCGCCAGCAGCAGCGCCAAACGTCTGAGGTTGTACATATGCAATCGGGCCAAATGAGTCAGCCCTGAATCCCATTTGTACGCCTCCGGCGTTAATCATTGCCGGGAGTGATACGAGCATGCAGCTGGTTAACATCCCCGCAATAAATTTTCCGGGAGACATTTTTACCGGACCGGCTGAACGGGCGCGGGCAAACAGGGTAATCATGCTGATCACCCCGATGAATTCTCCCCAGGTAAACAGGAAATCCATTCCGGCACTGAAAATACTGCTGGCAAAGTTCTCAATGGCGGTCAGGGCATCCATGTTCATCAGCGTAACGTCCCTGCACTGGTGATGATGGTCCGGGTAGTCGGATCAATCCGCTGGATCACCACATTGCCCAGCGTCTGACCTTCTCTGACAGCCCAGGTACTACCCTGCCAGCGAATCCAGGCCATACCAGTTTCCATCGACATGATTTTCATTCCGTTAAGTACAGACGACGTTTTTTTCTTTGCTGGATGCGGTGTGGAAGAGGATTCAGTGACGCTTTTCTGTGTCATTATTCCGTTCAGGCGGCTCCGGATATCATCCAGCTGACGGCGTGTTTCCTGTGCGTATTCTTCATCCTTTTTTATAGCTTCGCCCAGCTTGTTAATGCTGTCGTGAAGCATATTCAGTGTTGCCTGAATTTTTTCATCGCGGTTATCCAGCTCTGTTTTTACATCCCGGGCAAGCTGGCTCATATCTTCTCCTGTCCGGACAGTCATAGTCTCAGTGGACTGAACGGAAGGTGATGATTCTTGTGTGGTTTGCCAGGTCTGTACGCCAGCATCCGCATCATTAAACGGAGGCATGCCTGTTTCCGATGGCGCTCTCAGGAACAGATACCATATGGCTGCGAGCAACACGATTGCACATAGCCCCCATGTTGCTACAGATATCCCCCAGACGGAACGTTTCCAGAAGGGGGCGGGTTTCTCTTCGGGTTCACCGAAGCTGCCGGTTTCATCTATTTCTGTTTCAGGTTTCATTATGGTGTCTCCGGTTGTTCATCATACCGACGTTGCATCACAGCTTTTCTTTGCTCCATGGCTGTCTGCATTCGTGCCTGCGAGCGTTGTTCCGCCTGTGATGTACGATTAACTGAAGGGGAAATGCCACTGGAAAGGGAAGATGACCTGGCGTCGTTTGTCATTACCGGGTCAACAAACAGAATTGATACGACTTCATGCTGATACACTTCTACCTGTTTATAGGGCTCACTTTCTGCCTGGCGGGTTAATATCTGACTTCCTCTTTCCGCCATACCACCGGCAATAACGCCCGCAACAGCTTCACCACTGGGCATTCCCACGCGTCCGGTAACCGTGCCATAGTTACCCTGAATAACCTGCGTGTTGGCATCTTTATAAAGTGTGCCAATACTGCCCACACCTCCTAACACTGACGGCAGAATGATATGTTTAAACCAGCGTGTATTCACATTGCTGGCCACGGATGACATCAGGTTGTCTTCCCGTTGAGCATATGCATTGACCTTAAGGTCCATGCCGTTCCAGCTCATCCGGTCGAAATGGATCTCCACGCCGTTACCCACCAGTTTGACTCCCGGACTGAACAGCGTTGCCCCTGCCCAGGGGCCAGCGGGAATGGTTGCGATAACCTTGGATGACGGGTTATCAGAATCCACTGCAGTATCAATATATGCCGGTATACGGGTCAGAGCAGGTATCAGTTGTATCCCTTTTTCTGCTACAGGCGTGGACAGGCTGGCATTCTGTAATGCGAATTGCTGCGTACCATTCTGCCCTGTTGTTTCTGCCGGAGATTTATTCCACATAGTCGTTGCTATGGTTGGTGTACTACCGGCAGGATGCTGATCTTTTATTCTTACAATCAGCTTTTGCAGCCGCTCCATACGTTTTTCACTGGCTGCTCGATCCTCCTGTGGTGTGCCGGAAGCCTGGCGATGAGCATAGTTTTCCGGTTTTGCTGCAGGCTGTTGTTGCTTTTCCGGAGTGTCCGGAATATCAAGCCCCTGTGGAAGACTGGCAATGAACGTCTGATTATTGCGGGCTGCAGCTGCGGCCCCTCGTTCATTATCCGCTCTTAACAGTTCACGATAGTGAGGCGTTTCGGTAACGCTGCGCGTTCCGCCGCTTGCTGCACTGTTAATGTTCACGGCTGACTGCATATCGCTGTTACTCCCTGATAGTTTGGAAAACGCGATATAGCCGCCGCCAAATAAGATGATGCTGCCCAGTCCAAGCAGGGCAGCCAGTTTCTTTCCGGATTTACCGGCATCCTGTTCAGCACTCATGATTACTCCAGTTCTGGTGTCACGTGAACGGACTGGCCATTCACAGAGAAAGTCAGTAGTGGGGTGACGGGAAGTTTCCAGAGATGAGTTCCGTCGGCAGAGGACAAGGTCTGTTCAAATTCATCGCGCAACATCGTCCGGGAACGAACCAGAAGGTCATCGCCGTGTTGCCAGATCGTTGTATCCGGGACATTACCTGTGAATTTCAGCCTCTTAACTGAAGGGTCCCGGGGAGGAATACCATCCAGAAATGCCTGTAATGTTGCATCATGCAGGGCGATCTTATCCGTCGGGATGGAGACAACTGGGCTGGTTGGTCCCTGCCGTGGTATTCGCAGATCCAGACGACTGTCCATTTCCTGACTGGATGACGGCGTATCTGTTTCGCCACTGGTTACGTTCAGGATGACCGGTACCGACAGACCTTTCAGGTAGACAGAAATATTTCCGGATGCCCATGGCCGCAATGGTGTGATTGTCACCATGTTCTCGTTGTACTGCACATCAAAGAGTTTTGGTGCCGCGTTATAAGGAGGATCGGATTGTGGCCATGGTGAACCGTTGATATCGGTAAATGTCACCACGCTCAGGTTGTTCATGGCTGTGCGAACAAGAGGAAGGCTGGCACCGGGGGACAGATTAACTGTCAGAGAGCTGATACGGGGTACAACACTGGTGATGGGCGCATTGATGGCCCGCTCGTTATCCGCCATGAGACTGCGTAGTGAGCGAATCTCATCGGCGGAGAGCTCAGAATCAAGCCTTGCCGCATCCTGTACCAGCGGGCTGGCCTGCCCGGGGGCAGGCAGCTCACCTTTTACCAGTGTTGCCGGAACACCTCCGGTGTTTTGGGAGGTGTTCTGAACGTGATCGCTGGCAGAATTTGTCGTTTGTGGTGTGCGTGCGTTCTGCCATCCTGCGTTATCTGCAGACGTGGCGGCGCTGCACACCAGGAGCAGTGTGCTCAGTAAATAACGTGATTGCATATTACTTATCTCAGGAGTTCGGTCCGGCGTTACGGGAGATCATCTGCCGGATTTCCATACCGGATGGTTTCAGTCTGGGGTCAACACGCTGGATGGTGATTTCGAAAACAAAAGACTGTTCTGGCTTGCTGGTTGTCTGGCCGACCAGACGCATACGGACAGGATACTGGAATGTCCAGAACCATACGCCGTCGGACATTTGTCCCTGTCGTACCAGAACGCCAGCACCTGTCGTGGCGGTCAGATTCATCTTCTCTTTCTTGATCGTCTCCAGAATGTTAGATGCCTGTAATGCATTCACATATCCGACAAAACCTTCGTCAGAAAAACGCGGAGACAGGGAGGAGATCTGTGAACGATAGTGCACAAAATCCAGGTTGAATGCGGTCGCCAGTGCCTGGCTGCCAAAGGCCATTGCATCATTCTGACTCCATGCTGGCTGACTTGTTGGTGCCAGCCTGACCAGACGACCATTGTCTGTAGCGAAATATTCGCGCTCCACATTCGTTGAGTGCCAGTACTGAATGGCGTTACCAGTAATACTGATAAGAAGACATGTGCCCGTACATAAAAGCGCTTTTATCAGCGCAGGGACATTATTTGCCCGCTGTTCTGACTGCTTCATAGCCCTGATTGTGCTCTTCAGTATTTCCGGGTCAGGTGCCGGATGTGATGGCGAGGATGGCTCGGTATTTTCGGTCATAGGTTGTAGTCCTTCCAGGGATCAATATTCCCCGGCAGCTTTTCATTCACCTTGTCCACGACCGCGTCGCAGACCTGGTTTTCCAGCTGCGACAGAATGTCGTCAAGGCTGGGGAACTGGGGGAGGTTTATGCTGATTTTTTTGATTCGTGACAGACAGGACTGCAGGGATGAGGAAACATCGTTTTCACGTTGTGACCATGCATCCGCAGCTGCACGTGCTCGCTCATATCCTGTATTACTACCGGCCTGTGCCGCGCTACCCGCACGACAGGTTGCAGCACTTGCCGTGGATGAAATCAGGATAAGGCCGAGCACGGCAACCAGAGACTTATGCATGTTCATATGGCTTCCTTACCGGCTCATCGGCCGGGGCTGTGGGAGAGATCCTGATGCAGAGTTTTTTCCTGCCTGTCCTCCGGCTTTTGGCTGTTGGACCACTGCTGCCATGACTGCTCGAAGCCCAGGTTCCGGTACAACGCATCAGGTTGTTTTTCCGGCGTGTAGACAGCAGCAAAAAGCGGTTCTTCCCGGGTTTTCAGATGAAACTGCATAAGCTCCGGTGCAGGGCGATTCGTGCTGTCAGCATCGTGGTTTACCGCTTCACCATAACCTGCAAAGCGTAAACCTTTGTCGGTCAGCGCATTGATAACCAGCTGACTGTTGTCGGCTGATGGGGTGGCCAGTGCCGGATACAATGTGCCGTTCAGCCGGACCACACCCTGCAGATGTTCATCGGCACTCTGGACAAGTAGCAGGTTGAGTTCACGCGTATCCTTATCCACTGATCCCAGAACAGGTGTCAGCTTGTCAGGGGCTGCGCTGGTTATTTCTGTTACCTGATTTGCGTTCTGTGGCGCGGAGACCGGATGTCGGTCTTCACCGATAAACAGATGTGAGCCGACGTTTTCTGGCATACGTAACGCTTTCATCTCTTCGGGCCACCCCTGGCTGATTTGCGCAGCCACTTTCATAAAGGTTTCGACCGGAATCGCCTGAATACGCTGACCTTTATCCGGATTATCATGTGATACCGAGATCCCGTTGGTAACTGACTCCATGGACCACTTATTCCGGAAACGTGCTTTTTGCTCTCCCGGGAGGATGAATTGTTCGCGGTTCTGAAGTGTCAGTGTCACCACGTCACCTTTCTGATGGTTTTTGACCAGACTTTCCAGTTGTTCCCCCCAGTAGAGTTTGCTGCCACTGCGGTTTTTAAGCTCAACAAAGAAACTCTCTCCTTTGCCGGGTGCATATTCAGCACGACCAAAATTGTGCAGTACGGCAGTCACGCTCTCTCCCGGGCGAAGTTTTCCTGGTGGTTCTTCACCTTGTGCCGCATCTGCCGTTTTGCCAGGTTCAGCCGGTGATGATGCAGGGACGGTGCTGACGGTTGATGCTTCAGGGGCTACTGGGGACGCCGGGGATTGTGTGGCTTCTTTTTCCTGAACAGGGTCTGGGACTGCTGGTTGTTCAGGGGTATTCCGGTTAAGTTCCGGTGTTGGCTTATGGGTGACAACAGTATCCTTACCGACAGCCATTTCCTTGCGTAATTTTTCGAGCGCCGCTCGCTGATCCGGGAATTTCATGCGCACTTTGATGTTGTGCTCGATGATCAACTGCATCGCTTTTTGCTTAAAGGCATCACTGCCCGTCAGCTCAATGACACCACCATAAAAATCAGTGGCCACAGCAAGTGCAGCCAGAACACTGCGATCGTCATTGCTGGCACCGTTGACCATTTCCAGCCGGTTTACCCGGTCAATGAAGGCAGGTTTGCCATCCAGTTTGTACAGGACGGTTCTGTCTGCTCGTTCTTCACCTTCCAGCGATTTAATGATTTCGTCCAGATTGAGCGATATCGGTGCATCAGGGCGTTCCGGGGCGTAGACAATACTGTCAGGTGCCGGTGTGGTCGTCGTGGTTTCCGGTGAGGGTGTGGGATCACTGTTCTCATGCGCCTGTGAATCCGTTTTTTTACGCGTAAAAAAGCCACGCGCTTTGTCGAGAAACGATGAAGTATTATCAGAAGATGATGTGCTCTGAACAGGTTGCTGTGGAGTGGGGTCATCCCGGACAGCCGGTTCTACTGTATCTGTTGTGGCCTGAAGTTCTGACTCATCAGCCTGAACGTGGCCTGTGTCCGGTTGCGACGGCATATCACTGTTTTCCTGCAGATGCTCAGGATTTTCATTGTTCATCAGCTCCTGATATGCGCTGTAGTTTTCGTATTCTTCGGGGCCATCTGACTCAGGAAGGAACGGCTCTGGCTGAAGGGGAATGTCTTCAGTTACATGGTTGACCGCCTCTTCCCGGGGAGTATCCGGGGATATTCCGGTGCTTTGTTTGTCATCAGGCTCCGTCATCACGGTCATTTCCTCTTTGACTGCATCAGGGGAAGGTGATGGCTCGGCTGATTCATTCATGGTTTCAGATGAGGGACTGTCTTCAGGGGATGCGGTGGTGGCAGCAGGGGCCGGTATTTCAGGTGAAGTGCCGGATTCCTGTTGTGACTCGTTTTTTTCCGGTTGTGACAGTTCAGCTTCAAATTCACGCCAGTCTTTATCTGTGGCCACCGAGACAACTTTTTCCGGAGGTTCCGCCGGATGAGCGGGTTCATCAGGGGCAGACGCCGTTGTACTTTCCGGGGACGCCAGTGATTCTGCAGGGGAGTCCTGAACTACAGAGCTTTCCGTTTGCGCCTGAACGTTATCAGCGTGCCGCTCATCTTTGCCGTTATTTTCAGTGGCGTGACTGGTAAATGACTGTGTTTCATCAGCAATGTTACTGCTGGAAGCAGCTGGTTGTTCCTGCTGCGTGGCGGACGGCAGAGAAGGTCCCTGGTCATGGCTGTGCCCTGTATCGGGTGATGTTTCAGGATATTCTGTCGGAGTCATGGTTTTTTCCTCAGTGTGGACCGGTGTAAAAACGAGGTTGCCTATCACCAGTGCCTCGCGCATTTCCGGGGTGTTACTGTTGGGGGTGGAAACCCCGATGTGTTCTAACTGGGCGTTGATGACATGCTGAAAAGCGGCCCGTCCCCGGCTTGCGTCCAGGTCATTGAAATCGGTCAGCCCCTGCGCTTTTTCGGCATCGGTGAACGCAGGAAAGATGACCGATCCTCCTGTCAGTTCTGCGGCTTTTGTTGCACTGACGATACCTTTGTTAACCCGGATTGCATGATCGTTGTCGGCACAGAAGATAAAGGGGCTTTGCGTCCACTTTTGCCGGGCATTTTCGGCAACGGCAATCATGTTGCCTCCATCCACCGTCATCAGTACCGGAAGGCCCGTGGCTTCGTGCAGGGAGGCCGCAGTGGCATAGCCCTCGGCAAACAGTACCGGCTGACCGTTGCGCGGTGTGCCCAGCGCAAACCAGTTACCGGTTTTCTCCGAATCTATCAGGATGCGGGCATCTTTCCCCCCGGTGACCGGAATACGCTGGTAAGAGCGTATCGCGCCGTTACGGTTACTGAAGGGAATAACCAGTTCATTTTTGTTGTTTACCCGCACCCCCGGTGCAGCCTGAATGCCTTTCCGGGTCAGGTATTCATGTGCTGTGGCCTGCGGCCATTTGTTGATATAGCGGCGGGCATACGCGGCCTGTCGGTTGTACTGTGCTTTCAGTTCCCGCTCTGCGTCCTCCCTGCGTTGCAGCGAATGCGCTTTCAGGTGAAGCCTTGCGCGGGGATCTGTCTGCTCTCCGCCGGAGAAGGTCCAGTTGACCGGCGAATCATCCGCGCTGCGATAATCCCTGTACCAGCCGGCAGGTCTGCCGTCCAGGAAGCCGCGATATGCGCCACTTTTTTGCCCGTTTTTGTCACCGGTGGTCGGAACCCGGTGGATTTTACCGTCCATGGCCGGCAGTTCTTTCAGAACCAGTCCGGCATTTTCCAGTACCTGGGCAAACTCGGTGACCGGATCACTGCCGTTCATGGAGACTTCCTGCGGTCGGGGCAGCCAGCGGTCCAGCATGGACAGGTCCGCCCCCGGGCGGGCAAACCAGAGTTTGTGCTCTTTATCCCAGAGGACGGGTGTGTGCCCGTTCATCGGAGGATGCGCTTGTTTGAGATCTTCTATTTCATCTGCAGGCACGGCAAGCCAGGTGCGGTATCGGGATACAGACGGCATGAGTGCTTCTCCTGAAAAAAGACGGAAAAAAACCACCGCCGGAAACCGGGGGTGGCTGGGGGGATAGAAAACCGGGGGAGAAATGTTTGTCAGGGTCTCCAGTCTGTACCCTTATTCCAGCGATCCTGCCAGTGTTCAAGATATTGTGCGGCTACATCCGGCATATTCTTGAGCACAACGACATTCTCTGAATTCTTGCGTGCAGCAGCACGAGAGAAGTTATAGGAGCCGGTTTCAACCGTGTTTCCGTCAACAATGATGACTTTGTCGTGATGGATGGGGAAGGCATCTACAGTCCGCAGAGGAATGTCCAGCAGGTTGATATATTTCATCGCTTCCTGACTTGCCCGGTTCGTATTCCCCTTGTCATCAACAACAATACGGACGTCCACTCCGCGTTTTTTCGCTTTTGCCAGCGCATGCATTACATCCGGGTCGGTGAAGGAATATGCCATCATCCTGATGGAGCTTTCCGCACTGTTGATTGTGTCAAGCACCAGAGCGGATGCGCTTCCTTCAGGAGAAAAGCCGACCTTCACGGATGGCGTGTCGATCATTGCAAACGATGGTGTCGTGAACAGTAACGGGCATGCCAGTAGCGATACCCGGAGCAGAGTAACGATAGTTTTTTTACCTGACATAAAGACTCCAGAATTTAATCGAGGCCAGTCCAGTCTCGTGGTGATTCCGTATGGTGGCGATACCACCATGGACGACCGGAGGCGATGGCCCCTCTCAGAATGCTGAAAATGCGAGTACAGATCGTCCTGACAGTCCAGCCTGAACGGTCGAGAATAACGAAAAATAAAATGATGCCGGTGCAAATCCAGAAGGTTGTTTTGGAGGGAAAGGGGCATATAAACAGATAAATCATGGTGAACGGCAGAGGTACGCCCTGGATGTTGACTGGCGGTGTTGCATATCGCCAGAAACCTTCTCTTTTCATGACCGTAACTCCCCTGGCGGGATAAAAAGAATCGCTTCTCTTCGGTCAACTTCATTCCGGATATACATTTCCAGAATCTGATCCCGGATACGGCGCTTCTCCTGCCGGATTATGGCATCAATGTGATGCCCCCACTCTGCATGTGGCATTCCGGAAAGATTGTCGCGAAGCTCATCGTTAATGACGATATATTCCCGGACGGCTTTACGGCCACCGTCATTTGTTCTGACCAGAACCTGAACCAGAATGAACTGCAATAGTGACAGGACAGCCCAGGCCATCGAATCCCTGATGACAGGGGGAAACAGCCCAAGAAGACGTGCCAGCGTTTCACCAGGAGATTTCGTATGCATGGTGCTCAGGCAGTAATGCCCGGTGTTGCCTGCCTGTACCGCTGCGTCGGCGGTTTCGTTATCCCTGATTTCACCGACACCGATAATTTCGGGATTACGTCGTACAGCAGAACGCAGTCCGGCAGCAAAACTGGCCACATCACGCCCGATTTCTGCCTGATGCGGTGGGAGCAGATCGTTTTCATTTCCCAGGATATATTCCACCGGGTCTTCATATGTCACGATTTTGGCGTTGGGATAATTCTTCTTAATGTAACAGTACAGTGCTGCACACAGCGTTGATTTTCCTGACCCTGTTTCACCACATACAAATCCCAGACCGCTTTTGCAGACCATTGCTTCAAGCAGGTTTGGTTCAATGTTCATGGAGAGGATGTCCGGTATTTCTGTCGGGATGACACGCATGGTTATTGATATTGCTTTCTCCTCCGCACCAGATGTGCCCTGAATGAGGTGAGAGCGTAACCGGATGCGTTCTCCGCGTTTAAGACCATAGCGACCGGATGCATCCCCGTTAATCTGTATCGTCCTGTCAACCGGATTGCCTGCCAGAACACGGGGAATGACTTCCCGACCGAACAGTTCATCAATCAGGGAGGACATGAGTGTGGTTGGTAACGTTGCACTGGAACAACGCACCCGTCGGCCAAAGCGACTGACAGAAACTGGTGACCCACCGGTCAGATCCACATCACTGACTTTATGTGCGGCACACCAGACAAAGAAATGCCGTAGTTCATCTGCTGTGAAACGCTGAAATGGAAAAAGACCAAACTCATCAGGAATATTCATCGGGAGCCTCCTTCAGTGCCTGTAAGCGGACGCCAGTGAGATTTCTGAAGATTGAATTCCGCATGATTTTTAAGGCGACGAACACGATCTCCAGTAACCAGTTTTTTCCCGTCACCTGTAACGGTTTGCATTTGATCAGAAACATCCGGACGGGTGATCATGCCCTGACGCCAGAGAAGTGAGTACAGCATCATGCCCCGGTAATCACGGGTGAGGGTTTTCTGGTTGGCTTCAAGCGTCAGGTCGGCGTTTTGTCTTCCTTCCTGCCATCCCTGCCGTAATGCGGTTTCCCACACTTTTCGTTGCACGCTGTCTTCTGGAACGACGCTGCCTTCTGTACCCGGAGTGGCTGTTGTTGAAAGCCCCCGGAGAAGCCAGTCACGCCAGCCCGGTGGATTGCTGACAAAGCGTTCAGGGCGAATGATGGTCCAGACCCGGGAAGAGGTCCGGATTTGATCTGGCGTGATATGAGCTACGTCCTGTGCTTCATCAATAACCGGTGGTAGCCAGCCTTCCGGGCTAATCAGTGGCCGGAAATCGTATAAGGCATTAAGTGTGCTTTCCCGGGCGTTGAGTGCCTGAATCAGCTCCCATGAACGCTGAGCCTTGCCACCACGAAATCCAAGCGTTTTACCTGCGTCGGTCAGCATTTTCCAGCGGGTTTCTGACAGACTATCCGGCTTTTCACTTCGTGGTTTAAGCCATGCATTAATGTCAGGTGGTGGCGTATTGACACCACCTGGCGAGATGGTGGGGGAAGAAGAACAACCAGTAAGCAGTATTACTGGCAAAATGAGAGAGGTGAGTGCTTTCATTTTTTCCGGTTCTCCGGCTGCATGAAGCTGACCTGTAACAAGCCCGGATATTGATGGATTGTTGCTCTCCAGGCTGTCTGGGCTTCAATAAGTCTCAACGTATTGGAAAACGTCATATCCCGGACGTGAAGGTTGACTGGTAACGGCAGGCGGACACCATTGTAGTTAAACTGCATCCCCCTGACTCTGGCCAGTTCGTTCAGTAATTCAATTGCATCACCTTCCCAGTCAAAGGAAAGGCGATCGCTGTTAGCTGTCAGAAGATGAGACCCCGTTGAAACCGGAAGTTGGCCGGAAAACACACCTTTGTCCCATAATGTGTACTGAGTGTGCCGGGTAACCGCCACATCAGAGGCAGCACCGTAGTTACGCGGAACAGGAGTATGCTGAGAAGGGGAGTTGCAGCCAGCCAGAAAAAGGGCGGCAAGACACCCCGCAGGTATAATACGGTTCATAATAATTCCTGAGCAGTTAAATCAGAATGGGATATACCGGTGCTCCGGTACAGACAGGATGATGTTTGTTTCCGGCTATACTTGCGTTACCGGAAATAAATGCCAGTGTGGCCAGGTAAATAGCCTCATAGTTTACTGAAGGTGATTATTCCTGATACTGGCTGGTTGATGTGTCGTCAGACATAAAACGAATATGAGCGTAATCTTTAACGCTCCGCGCCGAATCGATCCATGATGGATGACTCGACGATTTATGAATCGAACGTACCGGCGCTTGTCCCTGAAACAGTTCCCGGCCCTCGTCCGGATAACCTGCAATTCAGACAGGCACATGTGCCCGTACACTCTTGTATCTTACTGAGTATATCAGAATTTATGTAAATTCAAATATCCTCTATGCCTCTTTGTTGTATTTTCCGTCAAGTATGAGCCGGGTACCATCGTAATGCATGATCAGGGCATCAAGGTACGCCGGTTTGAATTTCTTGCCGAGCCTATCTCTGGCCAGAAATGATAAACAATGATTATGTGTCATTATTACTATGTTCCTTTTATGAGATTCTCTTGCGATTGATTCAAGCGTCTTATAAAGATCATTATTGCAGTCTGATAAACTGTCCATAACGACGGGTTCTTTACCGGAGAAGAATTTTGCAGTTTGTATGGTTCTTACCGCATTGCTGGAGTAAATATCATATTCACTGAAGATTGTTGCGAACTTAATACCTTCCTGCTGTGCTTTCTCTGTACCGGTAATAGTGATTCCGCTTTTATCCGAATAGCATGGCATATCTGAACGGTCGCAACGTTCTCCATGGCGGAAAAGGAAAATAACGGTGTTATCAGCATTAATTTCTTTTGCCTGTTCCAGGGTGATATCGGGAAGCGAGCTTTTTGCTTTTGTCACTGCCGCTACCAGGAAAACAGAAAATAAAAGAATGAATGCTGTTTTTGAATAAGAAGAACGTGGTTTCATCATGTTATTTAAACTGAATATAAAAATACCCCCGGGTTTAGTGCCGGGGGCGGGGACAGTAATCAGAAAGTGAACTGAAGTTGTGCCATTGCACCGTAATCGTGGTCAGTTCCTACCAGGCCGGAAACATCGATATGTACGACGTCAAATGGAGAGATACCAACGCCAGCGGTGAAGGCGCTTCCGGAGTTTGATGCCATGTTCTGACGATAACCGGCACGCAATTGCGCCCATTTCCATGCGTTAAATTCAGCACCAACACTTGCAAACTGACGTTTGCTGTCAGAAGTGAAGCCACTGGCAGGAGTCAGATCAACGTCAAGAGCAGTGGTAAACAGGTCATTATGCCAGGATACACCGGCGGTTGCCTGTGGACGAACTTTGAAGGTTTCTTTAAAGCCATTGACGACTTTAGTATCAATACTGCGTGGAATGATGTTCTGGGCAACAAGACCGACAGTCCAGTTGTCATTCAGGTCTGTATAAGCACCAATATCGGCGTTGAATCCGTTTTTCGTGTTGTGGTACTTGTCACCGTCAAAATCGTCTTTGTCGTAATCACGAACCGTTACGTTGTAGTTAAACAGGTCCACACGCTGATATTTTGGTGTGACGCCAAGAGACCATTTTTGTCCGGCCGTTTCCAGTTCTTTGGCAAATGAAATTCCGACGTCGGTAATTACAGCTGCACGCCCGAATGCGCGTGAGGTCAGGGCATTCTTATCGACGTCGGTAATTGTTCCATTGGCAACTTTGTCCAGATAATCCAGGTCTGCATCGTTTACTTTTCCGTTTACGCTGACTGTTCCGTAAGACTTGACCATAAGGGCAAACGGCAGAGTGTCATTTGCCATGGCTGCTACAGCTGATGCACCTACCTGAGCATCTGCATTGATATTGCGGAATTCCTGCAGACGATGTTTAAGATTTGCCGCTGCCTGTTGTACGCCATGCTGGTTATCTACAGCACTGTCAAACAAATCCCAGTCATCTTTAACATCATCAGCTTTATTTGATACATCATCAGGATCAGCAACTTGTGCCCCAACAGACGGCAGAAGAAGGCTGAAATCATCATTGCTGTTGTGCTTTGTCAGTAAAGCCGGGTTTGCCAGAGGTGCCACACCATAATGGGAAGATGCTACCCCGGTGCCACCCATTGCATCGTTACGCGCTTCAAAATATGACGTCGCTGCTGCAGCGTTAAAGGAAAATAATACAGCAGATGCAATGATGGTGCGGGTAATATGATTTTTCTTCATCATTTAATTTCCTGTTTATCAGAATTTAGACAAAACAACGCTATGACACGGATGTGCCGTAAATTTTTACTTTGGTACTATCTGGTATTTACCAGGGTAATAAAGACGTATTAAATAAGCTAACAGGTAGTATTTGCCCTGTAATAAGGTTTCCGGCAAGGCCAGGTCTCAACGTAACGCGTCGCAAAGACATTGTTGTATTCTGCCTGGTTGTATATTCAGTTAACCATTTTCTTTTTTCATCGTTCAGAAGTGTTGGTGATAATGATAGTGCCGGATATATTACAGAGCCATTTATTTCTTTTTCCTGTCTCAATATTACCCCGCAATATTCTCTTTTCGTGTTTCCTGCGAAGGGGAAACTATGCCAGAAAATAACTTCAGTGTTGCTGCTATCATTAATAAGCATTCTGAAATTATGAGCAGTATCTGGCCATTCACCGGACAACGCTATCGGATAGTTTTCATGGCCATTCAGCCAGTCCGGATTGAGATTAAAACATTCAGCAAGATGTTCGAGAGCGTCAACTGAAAGATAGTCTGCAAGTCTGGCCGGGTCCTGTATTACCGTGGAGCGGATATTCCATGGCGACAGCAATGTTGCCAGTAATGGCGCATTTATATCATGCGACAGCATGATGTATTCAATTCTGCTTATTATGTTTCCTGTGGTGTTATCCGCAGGCATAAACATATTATGAAGAGCATCCTCAAGCAGGATTCGGGTTAAATCAGCGGTGGATATGGCTAATTGTTCGCTCATTATCCCCAGAACTTCTCTTACCCCTTGTGGGTAACGGACCTGCAGTGGTGTCGGGTTTATCTGACGACCGTTGATGAGTTTTTCGCCGATTGCTTTTTTGTCCAGCGAGAGCATCATTCGGGCCGCAATACCGGTCGTATTCAGTCTCATTGTTCCTCCGACTGAAAAAGTCTTTTCAGCTCATGTGGTTATTGTATCTTCGGTGTTTTTTCTGGTGAAACGAATAATTTCGATCATGCAGATCGAATGTGTTTGGCGAGTTGTTGCAACTCGCCTTTCTGTATGTGTTTTGAATGATGCTTACAACGAGGTGCTGCCCGGGTTCAGAGGGCAAATCATAATGTAGTCAGGGGCGTCGACCGCGATATCAATGCGGCACTCAACATCCGGCAAAAAGGAATACTGGAACTAAAGGCGGCGGGACTCGTCGTCTCTGCCTATGGAGGCCAGCGTAAATCCGTCGCACAGACGGTTGTGGCCTGAGAAGTGGGAAGCCTCGCCCGACAGGGCGGAGAGCAGTCACTATTTGGATATCAAACTTAATTGAGCGTTACACACGACGCAATACAACCTGTCTTATGCTCGTATTTGTACCATTTACGTGAACCTGTTGGGCTCTCAACTACCTGGCAGTAGTGGGCATCCTCTGCGTTGCCCATTCTGGCAATGGCACAGAAGTCGAATTGCCCCAGATAACCTGTGTTGGAAAGCTGAGTAACTTTGAGTTTTCCACCTATTGTCCTCCACGTACCGGATTGGCACGAAAGTATTGCCCCTGTATTATCGCGGCCTACAAGGCCGTTAGGCGAACATGATGCGCCAGCAACGGCAGTTCTTTCCAGTTGTAAGTATTCACCAGTATAAAGGCGACCATCAGCACGAACAGTACCGCCTTTCACCTGACCGCCGGTATAGATGCCCTTGTTGTTTACACTTCGAACCCATGATCCGTCGGACATATAAAATCCGCCACCGTGAGTTTCATTGAGCCAGCCTTTGCTGTTACGAGTAATTAACCAACCATTATTACTTCTGATATCACCGCCAGCGGTGACATTTACGTCAAAGTTTCCGCTATTGCCTTTTACCTGACCGCTGAAAGTGCCATTTACACCATTCACATTGCCGCTGAAATTACCAGTCTGGGCATTTACTGCCCCAACGTTATTCAGGTTATTTGATCCCATATCAATGGCCGTGTGCATTTTGTTTAAGTCAGGGCGACCATTGACCTGGAATCTGTAAAGACGATCAGTGTCCTCTGCTGCACCACTAAGTTCATCTGTCGATAACAGTACGGCAATATGCCCGTTGCCGCTTTTGGCACCATAATTACTTAAAGCTACTGACCAGGAACGTAATGCACCTGTGGCTGTTTTGCCGTCCTGGATATATCCACCAAGACCAGTGGTAATATCCTTAGCCATCTGGATAAGTGCTTTCACTGGATAAGGGGTGCCACCACTGGATACAACCATTGCCTGTAGTAATTCCGGGTTTTGGGTGTTTCGAACTACATATGCCTGTAACCGCTGCCCCTCGCTGTTTGTCTCAGTAAAGCCGCTGGACAAAAAGCCGGTATTTTTCAGCATGGTTGTCGTGATAACGGCAGGGGTTGTTGTGGTACTACTGGCCTGGAGAGTTGTGTAGTTTTTCCCTATATAAGAGCGGGCTGCACTGGCCCAGTTGCTGACAAGACGAGCTTCAGCCTGCCAACCTTTGGTTTTTAAATAGTCCTGCCATATGCCTGCACCCCAGGCAACTATGATCATAACAATCAATAAAGCCGCGCCAATTTCCAGCGATGCCCAGCCTCGGTCATATTTTTTCATCAGATTACCCATAGTGGTTGATAAAGATTATCCAGTAGCAAAAGGACATGGCCAAGACACAGCCATGGACCCAGTGGGCCTTCTTTATGTCCTTTTATGCACCATGTTGAATGCCATAAGACAAATCCTCCTGCGCCCAGCAACACACTCCATATGGCGTTATATAGCCCTGACCATGCGGTAATACCTGCAATAAGCCACAGGTCTCCTGTGCCAATATTAAGACGATGGCGGTTAACCAGTTTATGCAGACAGAATAAGACAATTGCGGCAGAGACAATTTCTGTTGCACGGAGCCACCATATATCAGTTGTGATTTGTGATAATATTCCAGCGATTAAAAAACGCCTGGTGAATGTACCAGGTAAGAGGCCTGTTAGTGCATCCGTTACTGCCATTTGCAGCATGAACGAAAGAATAAGAACAGCATGAATACGGTAGAGAAGTTGGGATGGCGATAAAATAATTAATGCCACAGCTATACTATATAGCCATATTCCTGACAGAACTGCAGTGTGTGTCTTATACCAGAGATGTTCTGTATCAGATAAAAAATAACGAACTCTGAATAACAGAGTTCGTCCAATAATGGAAAATATGAACATCAATGGGAGGATATAAACAGGGGAGAGACTTATGCCTACGATTGTCTGCATTGTCTGCCTCCCTGCCCGGGAAGGCATATCCCTTTCATGTCACGATAAATTCTCCATACTTTATTAGCATATTGCTCTCTTGTTTCATGTCTGTCCTTACGGAAGCCGGCATTGTATGATCCAAGGCAATTCCAGCTGACGCCACATATCTGAAAATGTCTTGCCAGTATCCAGCTTCCTATATGGATATTAAGACATGGTTTGGTAATTAAATCCTCAGACTTTTTGATTACGCCCATCTTTATAAGCTTTGGAATATGGGTTGAGTTTATTTGCATCAACCCATAATCCGTACTACTGGCTTTGCCTGTTTTTCTGTCCTTATTTATGTTAATTGCGCCCGGCTTCAATGAAGATTCCCCGGCAGAAATGGCCTTCAACAATAATGGTTCAATTTGATAGCGTGCGCCGGCGGCGGCAAAGCAATTGTCCCACTTGTTAGTCCAGATTTGTTTGGGGGCGATGTATGAAGCTCGGGCGGGATAAATAAGAGAACAAAGCAGGATTAATGAAATAAGTCTGAGGGGCACTTTACCCCCGGACATTAAAACTCCTTAGCCATTGATGGTGAAGATTAGTTTGTTTGTACCGGTGCTGCCATTATCAGCTGTGCATTGCGCACTGGCTTCTTCAGTAGTGACTTTTCCATCATTGTGAGTCGTACTGTTCAGGGTAATACCGTTAGTTAAACCAGTACGACTGATTTGTGTGGCAATCTGGATACAGGCATCCTGTGGGACTTTTTCATAGGTGACGGTAAAACCATTGTTGAAACCTGATGTTGAAGCCGGAGCAACAGTTACGGCACCGCCCCATGAGTTATAGAGCGTTGCTGTACCTGATGATGGAGTACCACGCACTGTCATAGTCTTGGGTACGCCACCCATCTGAATGAGAGCACCCGTCATTTTGGCTCCACTGGTAAACGTATATCCATCGCTACCTTTTAGCAGCCCCTGAGTACTTGTGATGATTGTCTGTATGTTCGAACTTTCATTTGCCACACCGGTTCGTGAACGCAACATATACAATCCACCAAAAACAAGGGCAAGTACGATAATTACAACAAGTGCTATTGCACCCTGTTCCATAATACCCCAGCCTTTGTCATGAGACGTTTCTTTCTCATTTTTCTTCAGAGCGTTAACATCAATATTTTGGATTAACATAAATACCTCGTTTTATTTAAAGATTACCCATACTGTTGTCGCCAATAGACTGAATGTCTACAACGGCCATGACCAGTAACAGGAGTGACATGACAAGAAATATCAGCATAATTAAACGCACAACAGCTGCTCGTTTTTTTACTCGCTCCAGCGTTTGTACAAGCCACCGTTGGCCATAATTGCCGATTAGCTCCGTTGCGCCATCTCCCTGTAATAAAGACAGGAAGTTGGCTGCTTCCCTGGATGGGAACTGATAACCGCACTGACGCAAAGCCAGCCCAAGGTGATCCCCCTGGCGTACGCGGTAAATAATGCTGTCAAGGCGTGTGCTTAACCATGGTGATGCAAAGTCCTGAAGAACGTTCAGTGAGTTGAGCGTTGTCATTTTGGCTTTCAGAAGTGCAGCCATATTCAGGAGGAATGCTGCCCCCTGTATATCCTTATAAATACTCCATGGCATTATATTGTCAGCCAAAGAGCGGCTTTTCCAGTTTTTCAGAGACCATGATATTACACCTGTGACCACTGCAAAAAGAACGGCACATATAGCGCCGTAATTATCGACAAACAAAGATAATCCATAGAGAAAACCAAGAGCACCACTCCATGAATCAGGGGAGCTTATTTTGCTCAGTACAGGTATTAGCTCTGTATTAAGAACATATAATGTCCCCGTCATCATGATTAACAACCCCACCGGGTAAATAGCCATTTGCCATATGGCCTGATGGAGTTGCTTTTTGGCATCTGTAAGTGTGGTGGCAAATTGTAATGCATCCACAATGGAACCACTTCTTATTCCGGCACTGATTACTGCAGCCTCTTCCTGGGGAACCCATAAACCAAGAGTATATTCCAGAGAGTTTTCGCCACTGTTTTCACGAAGAGACTCAATACAGTCTGTGGCCAGTTCAGCAAAGGGATGCCATTTTCGTCCAAAGTCTGTCCAGGCATCCCGCATCTGTTCCAGTGCGGTCTTTAATGGCTGTTTATTTTCCAGCAGAAAACGCAGAGCTTCGTAAAACTGCACCCTGTAGGGGGCGCTGAACGTTTTTCTGACAATGAAACGTCTCAGCCGTTGACTGAAATTCATTTCACGCATGTTGTTCTCCTGTTAGGCATCATCGATGCTGAGGCGTTCGTCTTCGTCCAGAGGGATGATTCTGTCGGCTTCAAGAGGGTCCACCAGGCCTTCATTGATACGGCGAAGCAGATGCTCCACACGACTGATGCCATGCATGTTTTCAAGCCAGTATTTACGTGCTGCAACTTTGCCGCGTGTTTTCAGAATCTGAAATAAGCGATTATCAGGTTCTATCACTTCAGCAATTACGGTCCTGCCGGTGAGGCCTTTACCTATTTCACCGCGCTTTCTGCCGTTAATAATTACGTCGTGATTACAGTCGGAGCATCCGTGAGGATTTCGGAACCAGATATTATCTGTACTGCAGAGTGAATCTTTATTGCAGTGCCGCTCAAGGTAAGCGCGGTCGTCTTCGCTAAGTTCAGGTACTCGCTTTTCCCATGGAATACGGCAGGAGGGACACAGAGTTGGTACAAGACGCTGGCTGATCATCCCAATCAGTAATTGCGCATCGCAAATAAGATCGGCATTCATACCCATCGTAATCATCCGCTCCGGTATACCCAGAGCTGAGTTTGTATGTAATGTCGTCAGAACGATGTGACCGGTCTGAGCCGCGTAGGTTGTTGACATCATCGAGACAAGATCACGCATTTCCCCTTCCATGATGGCATCGGGGTCAAGTCGCATTGCCGATGAAATAGCACGACTCCATGCCAGTTTGACGGCCTCTTCGTCGGATTTGTCACAGATAATCGGGGTTTGTGTTGCCCCCAGAATCTGTCCTTCCAGCGGATCTTCGATCGTCAGCAGGTGTCGCCCCTGATTATCGTCAAGATATACACGGCAGGCACTGCGTAACGTTGTTGATTTACCTGAACCTGTTGGACCAGACAGAACTATTTTCCCTTCCGGGCGGCGCAGCATGACGTTCAGCAACCGGATTTGCTCCGGTATAAAGCCCAGTTGCTTAAACGTGGGAACTTTGTCTCCGTCATCGGGTATCAGGCGCATAACTGCAATCAGACCATCTCCCGTAGGTCTGTGACTGTATCGTGCACCAAATATTCCTATTTTTCGCATTAATTGTGGGGACAGGCGCGCATCCTGTTCCCTTTGAGGGAAGAAACTGGTTTCAGTCACATCAGCCATTGACAGAATGGCTGTTGCGCAAAGTGAATAACCCAACGCAGGTTGATCTTCATCTACAGTTTGCAGTTCACCGAATATTCTCATGCGAACTTTGAAAATAGACTCTGAAATTAAAAAATGAATATCTGAAGCACCAAGTTTTCTGGCCGTTTCAAAATAGGAGAGAACTTTCTTCTCACTTTCACTGACATCTGCAAGATCTTTCAGATGAATAATCCGTTCTTTCGGACCTTTATTTTCATCATCCTGACCGGCTTCCTGTAACTCAGACAGCGAGACTACTTTTGGGATGATGTCAGGGTATAAGTTTAGCAGTTCCTGGAGATTACTCTGTACGTCAGGTCTTGTTCGCTGATTTGTTTCGATGAGAATTTCATGGGTGTCTCCCCGGGATATAAAAAGGAGAGCATCCTTCAAATTATATTTGTCCATATCACATCACTCAGAAAGTAAGGGTGGTGCCATCACTTAACGTGACGCCAGACAATGAGATCGACTTCACCGTGACGGATGTACCCGGAAGCTGGCTACCAGTGGTGACGCTTGTCTGACGTCCATCAGCCATGCGAAGAACGGCATGAAGACGTTTATCTTTGCCGTTTATTTCCATAATAACGGGCAATTCCTTTCTGTTTTTAGATGTCGGCTGCTCTGAAACTGATGGCAAAGAGGCAGTCATACCAGAGAAACCTGAAACAGTTTCAGATGACAGATTAACATCTGATTCTTCGAGTTGTTTCTGTAGCTGTGCGCCCTGAACTTTTGCCTGTAAAAGAATATTCCGGTTTTGTTGTGCTTCAAGTTCTCCTATTGTGACAAGAGGTTGTGTTGTTGCAAATGAAAAACCAGAGAAGAAAAATATGGATGGAATAATGAGTAATTTACCTGGACGCATAAATATGACCTTCTGAGGAATAACTGAAAGTACCGCCGTTTAATTCAAAATGGATATTGCTCAGACGAACGCCGGTATCCTGAAATAAAGGGAACAACTCATCAGGATTTACAGGCGTTGATAAACTGAACTGATATTCTTTCCATTTCTGAACAGGGGCTGGTTCACCATCGTTACCTGGTAATGGTTCCGGTATGGCTATTTCATTAATGGCCGGCGTTAACTGTTTTTTCTGAAACCACGTGAACACCCGCATCAGTTGTTCTGAGGGGGCAGGGACTGCCTCATCCCTGCGGGGCAGGGAAGGCAGTGGCCGGGTTACAGAAGCCAGGCGTGCACCATCTTTAAGGTTAAAGTCAGGAATAACATTAAAGATTTCTTTGCTTCTTGCCAGAAAGCCTTCAATAGTTCCTCCTGGCTGTCGTTCGTAAATCAGTGTGAATGTCTCGGGAGTACATGTTCCACCGGTAAGTTTCCAGCCTTCCAGTGCGACCGGTGATGGTTTTCGAAGGTCCGCGCAGGCTTTCAGAAAATCACTGATTACAGGTTGTGACGCCCATGGATGCGGGAGCTCCGGTGGTGGTTCGGGCTTTTTAAACTGTAATCTTGCCCGTGCAGCTATCTCCTCGGCAGTCGGTCCGACATCAGGCTCTGGCTGAGTCATCCAGAATACTGTGCCTGCGCCGGCTGCTACTAAAAACAGTACGGCAGGCAGTGTGAATTTGCTGCGATTGCCGACAGTAAGTTTGCAACGGCGGAGGTCTGCTGATGATAACCGGGTAATAATACTTTCCCAGTTATCAGGATGTTCCAGAGACGATACAACCTGCCATTTTTCGGGGGGCTCTTCGTTCATCGCCAGAAAAAGGCTGACCTTTTGGGCAACATCGGCATCATTTCCTGATAAGTCAGCCATAACGGCAGGCTGGCCATTAATGGAAGCAAGGAATAAGAGCTCCTTATCGCTGTACCGGAAGACACCGTATCCATTTCTGACCCATGAGCAGAAAGCCAGTGCCAGGGAAAAATAATGATTGCGTTCTGGCCTGGTCAGTATTCCTGTGCCGGTAAGGCGGCTGATCTTTCCACGGGAATTTCTGCTGCCTACAGTCACTTTCAGGGAGGTAAGCCGTCTGGGTTTTACATGAGACTTGTGTTTATGATGTGAGGGGACGCGCTGTTTTTTTACGACAGGAGTCCATTTAAGACAGGCAGCCCACACGCGATGATTTACTTTAGGATCTGCGAGAAGCACTACCGGGTTGATATCTTCATCAGCCATTATTGCCTCCTGACGGGAAAGTCGGGGTAATGATGATCACAAGTGTGCTGCGTTCATTTTTCCCGGTTTGTGAACCACCAAATAATGGATTTGCTGGCGTAAATGTACCGGCTTTACTTGTCGTCGTATTGTTCTGATCGAAACCAGTAACGACAAGTGATTGCCCTTCTTTCAGATTGACCTTCTGGCTCAGTGAACGCAGTTTGGTATATGGCATTTCGATGTAACTGTTTCCGTCTTTTGACGTAAAGCTACGGATAGTTGGGGGATCAGACAGATTAAAGTTCATCTGCAACTGGAGATTGCCTGTTTTCTGAATTAAAGGCAGCAGGGTCATATTGAATCCAGTGGTGATCATGCCCGGTGTTAATGTTGTTGTTGCTCCTACATCCGTAGTCGTAGTTGTTGCTGACTGGGCGACGTAAACTGTCTGATCTGCCATCTGGATAGGTACCGGCGTCAGGTTTGTGACAGTGCTTTCTTGTGAAGTTACAACGCTGACATCGCCTTGTTCACTCAGTGCTTTAATCAGAAGGCTGGAACCGCTGAATTTGGCGGCATTCCCTGTTGCCGTATCCAGAATTGATACGCCTGCAGATGTAGCGCCTGTAAAATCTCCGCTTGCATTGTTCAACGTTGCTCCGGCGGAATGTAGCGATTTATAAACAAGGTTCCAGTCCAGACCGAACTGTTCGTTTCTGGTATTGCTGACGCTCAGAACCTGTACGTTCAGGGCTACCTGGCGGTTCATAATACTGTTTTGTTCGTCTACATATCGTGCGACGGCTTCCTGGACAGCTGGAGTATCAGTGACTGTCAGCGTTGAGCTCGATGCAGATAACCAGTAACGGCCTTTTTCTGGTGTCAGCATTGCTTCAATAGTTTTCCGGATATCTTCATACAGATCGTATTCCTGACCAACGGTTGTGCTCTGAGAGGACGTTGCATCACCGGATGCTGAGTTATCCTGGCCTCCTGTTGCCCCCATTGTGCTTGTTGAGCCAGAGCTGACACTGGAACTGCTGCTGGTTTTGGTGTTCAGCATATGAAGTGGATACGTTCTGGTTTCAGTCAGATAGAATACAATCCGACCATTATCCATGCGCCAGTACAGACCACTCCGGCTGGCCATCAGATCCAGAAGACCATTGATATCTCCCTGCCACATGAGGTTATTCAGCGTTAATGGCTGAGTGGAGGTAGTCATTGTTGTGCTGCCCAGGCTGCTTAACGGTAGACGTCCATTTTCATCTGGTGCTGGTAGTGTTCCTGTCATCTGGCGGGTAGCGCCTCCTTCAAGAGTTGAATTGGCTGCGTCAGGCGTGATGATCACAGGGATGCCGCATACGGCAGTAATACGTTGCCCCAGTTCCTGCAGAGTGATCTCTCCTTTTCTTGCCTGCGTGATGTAGCAGGCTGGAGCTGTTTGTTTTTTCTCTCTTGATACCTGAGCGACCGGAACAGGGTTTATCCATTGATTATCGAGCCAGGTAAGAGCCTGCGATTTACGGGCCGAAAGGGCTGATACCTTTTCCCGTGCATGTGCTGAGTCTTCCTGTGCTTTTTTCTGCATTTTGTTGATTTCGCTGAAAGTACATCCGGAGATGGAAAGAGCGACGGCGATCATGCAGGGGAGCACCGCCAGCTTCATTGAACGCTGGTGTGATTTTTTCATGAATATATCCAGATTAGTTAACGTAGACGACAGAACCAGCAGTAATGCCTGCCGGGGGTGTCAGACCGGTTGCAGTTCCTGATAGCCAGGTGAGTTGCCCGTTTTGGAAGATCCCTATTAGTGCAGAACCACGACTTTTTGAACGCAAAGTTTCAACAAGTCCTGGTTGTTCAGGCATCCATACCCACAGACGCCCCTGTTGTAACTGATGTTTAATTCGGGAGTCCGGAGTGACAGGGAGAGCCAGTTTATCTGAGGAAATTACTCCGTCCTGCTGGCCTGATACGTATCTGATATCATTGATTCTGTTAGCAATCATTAGTATCTGACTTGCCCATACAGACGCACTTGCATATTGCTGGGCGTTTGTGGTTTCAGACATCTTCTGATTCTGGTAGCTACCAGTGATAATCAGAATGGTCAGGCCGACGGCCATGACCAGCCATCCCATTAGCGACCATCCCTTGTATCAGAAACTGTAATGATGCACTGCATGCGAGAAGCCTGTGCGTATAAAGGTTTTTGCGCAGTCCGATATAACTCAAATACCTGCTCCATGGCTGATTCAAATGATCCCCGGAACATCAAAGGCGCATCAAGACGGTAATCGGTTACAGAAAGTGGCCATATGACCATCCAGTGCGTTGATGCCATGCTTTCGCATTTTGTTTCTTCTGCCCACTTAATAATGTTTTCCCTTAATGTAGTGCCTGCCGGCGCACGCCACTCTTTACCCTGAGATACCGGTTTGACAGGTGTCCCGGTCATGAGTGGGATAGACTTGACTGTAGAGCCGGTCGGAGTCGGGATTGCTGCGGGCGTAGACGGAGATACGCTGTTTCCCCTGAATGGGTTTCGTGGTTTGTTCTGGCTATTTGCTGTCGTTGAAGACTTCGGGGAAGTGGATGTGGTTACCATGGCTGCTGGCGAGATAGTGGTTGCCGTGTCCTGTGCCGGTGCAGCAGCCGATGTTGTGACGGTCAACGTTTTATTATCCCAGTCCAGATGGCCCCAGAGGTGTTGTTCTTCCAGCAACCGGTTCAGAGAACGGGTCCACTGATCATTGGCAGACCATGAAACCAGTTTGGTATTCAGTTTGGGCGTGGCTGCATTCTCTTGTCTGAATTTCCATCCTTCCGGTAGTAATGTTTTTATCCACTGACTGACGGTCCGGTTACGGGCCGTCGGCGATAGTGTTACAGGGGTGTTACCAGGCTTGCCTGTAATGATTAACCGGGAGAAATTCTGACTTATTGTTGGTGAAGGTAACGGTCGGGATTCGCTTACTGGCTGTGCTGTTTTTACTGTCTCTGGCACGCTGACTCTCGGGGGCGGAGTTATTTTAGGTGGAGAAAGTCGTTGTTGCGTAAGTGCCAGGACGCCAGCACTCTCACTGATTTGTCCGTCAACAAAAACCAGAGCAGGCGTATCTGATGGTGCCACGTTATTGCCGCCGGAAATTCCGGCACAGCCGGACAATAATGACGGCAGTATAAGTGTCAGATAGTTTTTTTTCATAACGGAGACTCCGTGTTCGTATATACGTGTTTGTTAGTTAATGCGGACTTTAAGTAAGGGTTCATTATTTTATGTGCAATTGGATGGGTAATGTATACCGGTATTGAGAGAATTACTCCTGAATGTCCCGTTTTAGTCGCATTCAGAAGTCTGCTTGGGTCTTTAATATTGTTGATTAGTATTTTCATTATTCTATCTTTTGAATTTTAATGTTGCATGTTATTTTAAAGGTGAGGTTGTGGATAGCCAATTAAGCCAGTGTTTTGGGATTTTTTGTGAAAATAAAAATCCTGTTTATGAGCATTCTTTTTATATCTAAATGTATTTTTTAATTGGTGTGGTGGGTCTGGAGAGGACGAATGACGACTGTCATTCCGTCCGAATGCAAATGCGGGAAAGACCACTGAAACAAGAGATATATAAAAGGAATTGATAATTTTTCGTACAGACTTGTTTTCCGTGGGTATGTAATAACTGAAAAACTCAAATCATAAGATTCCAGTCTCTTTATAAGTTTATTTATTCTTGCTGGAGTAAAGAGATGTGAATACATGACAATGATTTCATCATTATTAATTGCTTTTGATATCAGAGAAAGCAATACATCCCAGTGTTTCCTCATTGACTTCGGGCAACGTGTGTCAGCATAGGGGCTAAGATGTATAGTTGATTTCTTGCTTCCCTTTTTCTTCTTCACAAAGAATGTGAAGTCGTATTTAGATGCAGACCTTACAATAAGAAGTGCACATCTGAAAAGTAGTGGGAAAATGCAAAACACAACCACCACACAGAAATATAACATATAAGGCAATGATAAGTTGTCAGTGTATGAATAACGTAAGTATTGCCACGGGGTAGTGATGTACAGACAAAACGTACACCAAAGCAACCAAAGATATAATGGTGCGTTATTATTTTTCATTAAAATAGCCCCATCAGAATAATTATGTTCATGACAGCAGCATAACAGTCATAATTATTTCTTCCCTTCGTTGGTTGATACAGGATTTGTATCAGGTCAGCCAGTCATACAGACGACGACAGATGGATGTTCGCCCTTTGTACCAGCGACTGGCGTGGCCGGGAGCCCGTTCCAGATGAAACAGAAAGCGGTTATTGCGAAGGACTACCACCAGGCAGTTGTCAGGGGTACAGAAACGACGGGCAATTTTCTCGGGATCATTGCTGTTTTTTGACGTAAATAGTTTCCGCTCACAATGGGTGTTGATGACCAGAACCAATAGTCGTCCAGAAATTGCTTCAGGCATTTGTGACTCCTGTATACGTAATGGCAGTGGTGCAGCTGTACCGTCATGACCGCACGATCCCGGTTGCGAGAAATGGCACAAGCGATTAGATGAAAAGAAAAATGACCGGGAATGGCAGAAATGGCAGTACAGACTGCGGATTAGGATGAATACTGTACCTGTCTCAGTGTAGGGTGATAGCCGTCTGCTCCTGTTTGGCACCCCAGACATCTTCTGGCAAGCTGGGCAGCCCGATAAATAGGGTGTGAAAGAGGGTTTCTCTGCGTTCGATCCCGAATTGATGTTCGTATCCTCTCACCACCTGAAATCCTTCGTCGGAGAATATTAACTCTGCCGTTTCCAGAAGCTGCATAGTTTTGCGGTGTAGTGGAGTGATCAACTGCAACGTAACTGGTGCCCTCATATCGCCTGTCGGTAGAAAACACTCTTCGGTGCGATTTAGTTGTAGCAGATGACGTTTCCCAGAACAGGCCCGTTCAATGGATTCATTGAACACCCTCTCAGGCCATGGGCAGACATATGTGCGCCAGCCTGCTTTCTGTAATTTACCCAGTGCAGCCCGAAAACGAAACAACGGACATTCTCCGACAGTGGCAGAGCTGAGAAAGAGCGTATTCAGCGTTCCGATGATGGGAATATTGCGATCTTTTTCGGTCAATGCTTTTAACGCCATGATTTCGCCAGGGAGACTACGGAACTCAGGATGTCTGCTGGCACCAGAAAGCCATTCAAGCAGGTAATGCCGTAATCCGGTTTCACTGGTTATATTGTGGTTTTCCTGTGCCGTTTTCAGGGCATTCAGTGCACACCAGAGCAACTGGCGCACGGGATGTTCTGTCGTGGTCATGCGAATGTCCTACTGTGAGATGAAAAGAAGACCGGTATCTGTTCTCTCCGCCACACGTGATGGCACGGGCCGGCCTTTGATAAAACGAATCAATACTCTGGGGTGAAGCCTTTTATTTCTTTCGCCATTAAGAAATACACGGTTCCATCAAAAGACAGGGGGAGTCCATGGTGGGGATGGATTCGTGCAGGCTTCACTCCAGAATATTCTCTTGAATTGAAAAAAGCCCGGCCCGAAGGCCGGGAAATACTGGCTATGGGATGTTTACAAGGCGCTCCATAAAGCCGTGATGTTCGGCATTTGATACCAGTTCCAGGAGCAGGGATATCCTCGACTCAGGCTGGAGAGTATTTTCCATTCTGAGGAGATACTGATATTGTGCTTTTGTCAGCCATATGCTGGAAGCCGCATTCAGCTCTTCCCTGGCTCCCGGATTTAGCACAGGGTCCGGGTAAATCTTCATTAATCCATCAACAATATCTTTATTGACGGGTTTTATTTCACCGCCAAACTTCACGAAATCAATGAAGGCGCTATGGCGACGTAATGCCGATACTGGTTGAATGTCAAAATTAGCCAGAATAAAAAAGTACCCTGGAAAAATAGCGAATATTCTTTCACGGTAACAGCACCTGGAGTCTGCCCGTCTTATCTTTCTTGTTATTAATGGAGTCCATGGTACGACGTTTTGCTCATTTAGCCATGAGAATAAAGATTCTCTGTTTTTGCCGGCTGTATTATATTGCGCAAGATACCAGTTCCGGTTATTCAGGTGTTCTATATTCACGAAGTTCAACGCTCCGCGCAAAACCGATCCATGATGGACGATTTTGCGATGTCAGGCGAATATGCTAGATCATATGTCTGAAGCAGTGTCCAGCCCATATCTGGAGAAACTGCAGTTCTGACAGGCATATAACCAGCAGACTCTAGTACGTTCTGTATCGGTGATTTGGCGAACTCACAGATAAAGAACGGCTAAGCACTAATATCAGCAATACAGTGGCACAGTATTGTGATACGCGAAATAAAACATCAGCACATCAGTTCAGAGTAAGGTCGCCATATATCTGGCATGAGTCAGATACAAATAACTGGGACACCGTCTGAAGTGATTTGCTTTATTAAAGTAACTTGTGCTTGGTGTTTATGTTTATCAATTTGGGATCGCCTGTAAAGTGCAAAATGCAATTTCCATGAAAGTGTCCCCTTTAATGGGGACACCTGTTCACATTTTTTCGTTTTCTTTAGCTGTATTGCTAATCATGAAAACGAACGTTCGCATCAGCACAGCAGAGCGAAGTGCATCATATCCTTCCAGATTTAAATTCTTCAGGCTTCGCTTCAGGTAGGTTCGTACCGTTTCGGGAGAAAGCCGACAGTTCTGAGCAATGGCGTCGTAAGGAACACCCATTGCGTAAAAAACGCAGACTTTAAGCTGGTTTGTTGATAGCTCGGGAAACATACCTTCCAACAGATTGATGGCCGGGAGTTTCTGTATCATTTGAGGTGACATAGCAACAGTCTCCGATGACAACTTAAAACGCTATCACCGAGTTCCTACGCTCATTGGTGATAGCCCAGACGGGGGTAGGAATACCGGTGTCATCGGAAACCGGCCAGGCTAATGCCTGCCCCGCCTGAGCTACCATAGAAGACGACAAGAAATACGAATTCCTGTCTTTATGGTATGGCAAAAAACGACGCCAAATGAAGAAATTAACTTCTGCGCCGACGATGACTACGCGGGTTCCTACGCCCGATCACAGTTTTGCCTGTGACCAGTAAAGGGTACTTAGTATAACGTACCGAGTCAACTAACAGATTAAAAAACATACAAAAAAGCGTCAAAACTTAACGCTCCGCGCCGAAGCGATCCAGGCATGATGCTTCTGCTTTGTGGCGTTCGAACATGCTGGTCCATATGCACGAAACGGTGTCTGACCCTCGTCCAGACAATCCGCAGTTCTGACGAACATATGAACAAATATGCTCTTGTAGAGGCTGTTGTTACACAATTGGCGGGCTGTGTAACAAATGGTTTTATTATCTAAGAATCATTCTATTTACGATCGAATGATCTACGAAATGATTTTTTAAAGGTTATTTAGATCGTTTAATTGCATTAAAACAGAATATTATTCTGTTAGGTGGATCGGTTGTAAGATAAATGATCGTGAGCAGGACAAAAGTCGATCTTTTAATCCAAAAGAAGGATCTAAAGCAGAAAAATCTGCTTTTAAAAATAGATTTTATTTTTTTGATGCAGGTCAAGATTGACTCATTAGAGGTATCGGTGAGGAGACACTGGAAGAGAAGAGATCGTTGTAATGCTTTTCAAATTAACGTAAAGCGGGTATATTTCGGTTGTTATTAGCTGCGCAGAGGGTGGCACTCTGTGGAGCAAAGCGGCGAAAGCCGGACGGCAGAATGCGCCATAAGGCATTCAGGAGAGATGGCATTTACGGGCAGTAAGTCAGAAGACCGAAGATGTTCCGGAAGCCATAAAAGGAAAACCCCCACAATCTTTCGACGAACTTGGCGGGACGGAGAAAGATTATGGGGGCCTCACAGAATACGGGTAAAGTATAATGAAACCGTACCAGAGATTCAACCCTGTGCAGTGTATAAATACACGGCACAATCGCTCCGCCATAAGCGACAGCTTGTGGCAGGTCTGAAGAATACTCCATATAACGCAGTACACTGGAGTCAGTTAGCACCCGAAGAGCAGATCCGTTTCTGGGAAGACTATGAAGCGGGAAGGGCGACCACTTTCCTGGTTGAACCGGAAAGGAAGCGCACGAAGCGCCGTCGCGGTGAGCACTCCACCAAACCCAAATGCGAAAATCCGTCCTGGTATCGTCCTGAGCGCTATAAGGCGCTGAGCGGGCAGCTCGGGCACGCCTACAACCGTCTGGTGAAAAAGGACCCGGTGACCGGCGAGCAGAGCCTGCGCATGCACATGTCTCTGCATCCTTTTTACGTGCAGAAACGAACGTATGCCGGTCGCAAATATGCTTTCCGTCCGGAAAAACAACGCCTCCTCGATGCCATCTGGCCGGTTCTGGTCAGCTTCAGTGATGCGGGCACACATACCGTAGGCATGAGTGTTTCCCGTCTGGCCAGAGAAATCAGCCCGAAAGACAGCAAGGGGAAGGTTATTCCGGAACTGGAAGTGACGGTCTCCCGCCTTTCCCGTTTGCTGGCCGAACAGGTACGTTTTGGTGTGCTGGGTGTTTCAGAGGAAACCCTGTGGGACCGTGAAACCCGCCAGCGTCTGCCACGTTACGTCTGGATAACACCGGCAGGCTGGCAGATGCTGGGCGTCGACATGGTAAAACTTCACGAACAGCAGCAGAAACGACTGCGTGAAAGTGAAATCCGCCAGCAGCTCATTCGGGAAGGTGTTCTGCGTGAGGATGAAGATATCTCCGTACATGCGGCCAGAAAACGCTGGTATCTGCAGCGCAGCCAGGATGCACTGAAACACCGTCGTGCAAAAGCGGCAGCCAGTAAGCGCGCCAGACGCCTGAAGAAACTGCCTGCCGACCAGCAGATTCATGAGATGGCAGAGTATCTCAGGAAGCGTCTGCCGCCGGATGAAGCCTATTTTTGTTCCGATGACCATCTGAAGCGACTGGCCATCAGGGAGTTGCGTCAGCTTGAACTGACGCTGGCTGCCCCGCCACCGCACTAGACAGCACCATTCCCTCCGCACTGAATCATTGCCAGCCCCTTCGGGGCTTTCGGCGCAGGTTCCGCTCAGCCCAAAATCCGTAGTAGTCACCTTAAATCCCCTCAGAGGGGCATATATGCCCATAAAACCACGCATCAGTCATCAGAACGTGGCCACGTTGTTTCAGTTATCCACATAAATCCGCAAACAAAGAACTTTAAGAAGCTGCAAACCTGAAACAGCAAACCTGCAATATAGTCTTAACCCCATTATTTAATCCCCTGCGTTGCTTCGCCGCAGGGAAAATCTTTATCTCTGAGACCACTGTGAACAAATACAAAGAGGCCTTCGCTTGCAGCGGCCAGGGCCGCGCCGCTCAGAATCTGAAAGCACCTCCCACGCTGACGCGCGGGCCCCGAACCTCACCGTTCTGAAACCACAACAAAAAACATCAGGAATAAAAACACCACACAAACGCAGCACCGTGCCCACCCCTCATAACTGAAAAGCGAGGCCGCCCCCGCCCAAAGGGCGGGAACAACATCGCTTTTAATTATGAATGTTGTAACTACATTATCATCGCTGTCAGTCTTCTGGCTGGAAGTCCTCAGTACACGCTCGTAAGCGACCCTGACGGCCCGCTAACGCGGAGATACGCCCCGACTGCGGGTAAACCCTTGTCGGGACCACTCCGACCGCGCACAGAAGCTATTTCATGGCTGAAAGCGGGTATGGCTTAGCAGGATGGGGATGGGTAAGGTGAAATCTATCAATCAGTACCGGCTGACGCCGGGCTTCGGCGGTTTTGTTTCTGTGCCATATGTAACAACGGAGTGCCGCCTTACATGCGCTGACGCGCATTATTTGCCTTGTTTCGTCTGAAAGTAATCACTATGATTAAATATGATTAACAGCTAATCGGATATGCAAATGAAAAACAATACCGCACAGGCAACAAAAGTAATTACCGCGCATGTGCCATTACCTATGGCTGATAAAGTCGACCAGATGGCCGCCAGACTGGAACGCTCCCGGGGCTGGATTATCAAACAGGCGCTTTCTGCATGGCTTGCCCAGGAGGAGGAGCGTAATCGCCTGACGCTGGAAGCCCTGGACGATGTGACATCCGGACAGGTTATCGACCATCAGGCTGTACAGGCCTGGGCGGACAGCCTCAGTACTGACAATCCGTTACCGGTGCCACGCTGATGGAACTGAAGTGGACCAGTAAGGCGCTTTCTGATTTGGCGCGGTTATATGATTTTCTGGTGCTGGCCAGTAAACCTGCGGCCGCCAGAACGGTGCAGTCCCTGACACAGGCTCCGGTCATTCTGTTAACTCATCCACGTATGGGGGAACAGTTATTTCAGTTTGAACCCAGGGAGGTCAGACGGATTTTTGCTGGCGAGTACGAAATCCGTTACGAACTTACTGGCCAGACTATTTATGTATTGCGCCTGTGGCACACACGAGAAAACAGGTAGATTGTGTGTGGGGACAACTTAACATAGCCTGCAGATATTAATTCTGGAACATTATTATCAGGCCAGATATTTTGCATTCCATTAAATAATCTTGTAGGAGATAAAATGAATTACGATGAAATAACGAAAATTACCGCTGAACGTATTAGCGACTACATGACTGAAGCAGTTAATACAGACTCTATAGCCGTTGCGGAAATGTTTCATAACGCTGCATGGGGAGTGCGAACATTGTGGTTTGAACTCGTCACAAAAATAGATATAGATATACATAAAAAGAACAGGTATGCGAGTTATGATCTTAGAAGGAAAATCGAAATGCAGCATGAAGAGTTTCAGAAAATGACAGAGCGCGAGCAAGTGCCTTTATTGAAATCGCCAGAATAATAGAAACAGAACAAGTACATTGCTGTATTGTTTTTTCCTTGAATATTGAATCGCGGTGCCCATGTACTACGATTCCTTTCGTGTCATTTATCATTGCACACTTTCCCTGACTGAGCGTAAAACACTGACTACTTTCCCCTCAAACTCCTGGACGGCGAATGCAAAATTGGTCTGTTCCAGCCTAGAATATGTTACTTTTTCATGACCGAACCCGAAATTTTGCGCGTCAACAAGAGACGTTGTGTAAACTCAGTCCTTTTATCTGGCAGGTTAACCCCTATCAATCTTAGGATGAAACCACGCCATCCTCTGTTTGCCTTGTTATTAATTTCATAAAGACGATTGTTTTCCTCTCGTAGTTTTGTCCACTCTAAACAAAGTGTTATATAATCCAGTTCTGTGATGTGTTTCACTTTTCCATTGACAGTTACAGTGTTTATTCCATTTCCTGTGATCATCATCTTATGCCTTTTTTATCTTCATTTGGGACCGTGCTTTTCTTCGGAGTATCATTATTCGTTAACTGCTGTTTATCAATAAAATTCCTGATGTTATCAAGTGCTTCCTTTGTTTTTAGAATGCGCTTGATATCCATTTCATCCCGCCCGGTCATTCTTTTTCCGGACAAAAGACGCTCAAGAAGCTCCTGTTTCGCATCAGGAGAATCTTTGGCGAGATCCATCAGGTTAAGCAAATCTTCACGATCGAGAGGAAAGAAGTATTTTACAAAATACTTGAAAAGCGAAAGAAAGTAGTATGCTGTCCATGCAATACAGAAACCGATTCTGAGAAACTCATTGTCAACTATACAGAAATACAGGTATATAATCAGGAGAATAGGTAAAATCCATAATACTATAGCTAAAAAAATATATACGGGGATCAGGCGTCTGTATGCCCGTTCATGTTTATTTAGGATGAATAAAATCTTCTCCGCTTCTGAATCACACATAACATTCTCTTCCCATTTTTTCTGATACGTAATGTCCACCTGTTATCAGGAGTGTTTATTGCCCAGAAATATTCTCCTGCTGTGCCTGCATCCTGAGCCACTTTTGTTCTAATGTCGCCAGTCTGCGACCGGCACTCTGTGCTTCAGAGTCTGAGACCTGCCCTTTGGGGTGACCATCCAGGCCATAACGTGGGACGCCGGCAACAGCTGTCCGCTGCAGATATACGCGGCGGGATGTGATGCAGGACACTGCACAGAGCCATTCGTCCATGGTCAGTTCTGTCTCCGGGTGTTCTGCCAGAAATGCCGAAATATCATTGTTTATGCCAATTTTCAGGGGAATAAATCCACCACCTTCAGCACGAAGATGAGGAAACAGGGCCTTTATTTTTTCCACGCACTCGTGAGTATACTCACGGGTCCAGTGGGAGGGACGTGGAAAACGGTGTCTTTTCTTTTTCTTCTTCCTGGCTGGCGCTTCGGGGATATGTGTTTCGACGGCAGATGAATTTATTCCGGCGGGGGCTGATTCTGCCGTCTGTTCAGTAAATACAGGTGCGATAATATCTGTTTTTTCGGATAAGGACGGTGGCGAAAAAGTACGACGTTTTTTCACCACAATGACGGGAGTTTTCCTTTCTTCCTGATATTTTCCCATAAATACCTCGGCTATGTTGTTCTACTTCCTTATAATATCATAGTTCAAAATTTAATAAACTTTCTGTTATGTAATATCCCTTGATAATTTACGAAGATGACTCTGTACCCTGCTATGTGAATCAGGAACGTTTATAGCAGGATACAACGGATTGTTACTTACACAGTAAGATTTACTAAGGTTTGTTTTCTTCTTTTCTTATATTTATCTGGTAATCCTTATCAACAATGCCTGCTCTACTGTTTGCATTAATCATTGCTGGTCTGATCCATATTAGTTTGTTATTTTTCCTGCGAATATGTCCTCTGCGTAAGTGCATCCTTTTCGTCCCACCGGATTTTCCTGTTCCAGTATGATTACTTTGCACCTTCGTTTCAGACAGTTGCAATACTTTATAAGTATATGAAGGGCGCTTGTTTTTTTCAGGTGGCTGAACTTTACGACCATTTATGAATTTTCTTTCTGGTTTAGTGCTAAGTGTGACAGGACACACATTTTCGCAATTTAACACGCTACATGCCTGTATGAAAGCCTGTAGTTCATCGCGAGTATCCATAATAATTTGCGCATATAATCTTTCAATACTTCCCACCTGCTTTATCAAATCATCTTTAAATTCCATGCTTGTTATAAAAGGCTCTGCTTTGAAGTGTGCTGCATTATATTTGGCTACTCCATTCTCTTTTAATGTGTCGATTACAAGCCTGGATGCAGGCAATGTCCTGTCAGGTTCGTATTTAGTGAGTTTGTTGTTATATGGGAAAAACATTCCACCGACACCAAGAATCCATATTTTTAAATCATCAGACCATGAAACAGGAAGGATAAACACTCCGCCATCAATATAAGTGTTAAGGATTGAATTACATCCCGGGATGGGTTCAAAACTCTGTCTGGCCTCCCAGCACAGGGCAATTCTTCTGGATGATGGTGATATATTAAAATCACCTATTTGGGTTTCTACATTGTCTTTGAACCATGGTATTTCAAATGTTACAACTGGATATGGTAATCGTGCCAAATCGAAATGCGTCTGGCGGTATTCTTCTGGTTCAATAATATCGCAGCAGTTCGGTAAGATGAACTTAACACTACTGTCCAGCATATCAATGACCTGACGCATAATATATGATGTAAGAGGTGCATTTGACCTTAATCCTTTTTCCATGACAGACAGGTCTTTTATGGCTTCCTTAGTGTAATTTAGTGGAGTAATTGTATCTTTCATTACGTTTTCTCTGGATATCTGATTACTATACAGGTACGGCTACTTACGTAGCTCTGCCACCAGAAATACTCAGCCAGTAGGTTCCTGGCTACGGCAGAAGATGTGTGGATTTAGCTCGTACACAGGAGGCTGTTACAGGTATCCACGATACCTGAACTGACGATTATTCTTGGAAATAATCAGCCATCCGCGCCGCTTTACTCAGGCCCCCTTTACGGGACGCTACTTTCATTTATCTGTACGCGAACCTCTATTCCTGCGTCATGACAGGCCTGCAGCCACTGCGCCACTTCCAGCGGATCGCCCTCCAGGCGTACCACCCTGCCTTCTTTATTCCATAACTGCAGACAGGTGCTGCCGTCGAGACGCACCACAAAATCCCCACGGCAGGCCTGATACGTTATGCCGTTCAGCTCCACCGCCAGATCAGTGGCAGAAGTGCCGTCTGCGGGCAGACCTGCTGCCGGGACCAGCGGCAGTACGACGACTTCTGCCGCACGCTGTTCTGCCCGGAGGCGGTCCTGTTCTGCCAGCAGCAGAGGCTGTGCCACGGCCCGGCCGGCGTCCGTCAGCTCCACTGCCAGCTGCAGGTTCGGAGCGCGCAGGGTACGCAGCCAGCCGGCATCCTCCAGACGACGGCAGGAGGCGCGCAGGTTTGGCCCGTAGACCGGGGCTTCCCCGCTTCGCTCCAGCACCCGTTCTATGTCCCGCGTCAGCACGGGTCCCGGCCGTTTTTCATCAAGGGCAGCCAGCACAATCAGCACTCTCCGCTGCAGTGGCGACGGTCGGCGGCTCTGAGTCATTAACTGTCACCCTCCGACCAGATGAGTTTTTTGAGGCGCTGATAATCGGTATCGATGCGTTCCCGGGCCTGTGCGTGATTGTTCTGTGGCGCACCATGAATGGCCAGTTCATACCACAACCACAGCAGAGCTGAGGCCCTCAGTTCATTGAGGCACCTGGCGCTCTGGCTGTCCAGCCCACATTCACGGATATTTTTTTCCGCTATTCGGGTCAACTGCTCATAGCTGAGTGAAAACACCCTTTCTTCATCCATCCTGCACACTCCATCTGATAATCTCCTGTTAAGAATTAAATCATATATGAACTGATTTATTTCTGTGTATGTAAATATCATATCAGGTATGATTGTATGATTAATGATAAATATCATATCTACTATGATTTTATATTTTTTATCTTATAATCATATTAATTGCCCGTTTCCCGCCGTGCAGATCCGGTTTCCGGCGGTTCAGGATCTTCCTCTCCCCCCACACAACGCCACCTCCTGTCAGCACAACATGTGGTATCTCATTCAGCTGCTTATGACACTATATGTTGTGTCATCTCCCTGACCTGTGATGCGCCGCGCAGGGGCGGAAAACAGCGATATGATTATTTTCTCAGCGTGGTACACTTCCGGAAAGTTGTGATATTCCGGAAAGTCGGATCTGACGGAAACGGCTCTCCGGTAATTTAACGGCGTGGTTATATGGATGCTTGTTATCATGGTGATGATGATAACGGCATGATGTTATCAGACGGCGTGACGGTAAGGGCAGTGATGATGGATGACGTTATCGCATGACCGTCCCTGCCCGGAAAAGAAAAAAGGAGTCACCCATGTTTTTTATTGAGAATGAAGGTCAGGCTGTTGCCAGAACGGATTACTGGCAGTCTGTACAGGCGCAGGCCGGATATGTCTACCTCAGCTGGAATGCCGGCGCAGCCAGGCTGCTTGTCCCGGATGTGGCAAAACATTTACTCAGGGAGATGCGGGGGGCTGAGTACGTCATCATCAGTAAGGGAACGCTGCATGGCCGCGATGCGCTGGAACTGGTATTTGAAGACGGCAGCGATGCGCCGTTCGTGATCCACATGCTGAGTGAGCAGTGCGATCGCCTGCTCCCCGAAAACAACCAGGGAGGGGGTTTTGTTGTCACCGTCTGGACGCGTGGCGGTAACCAGCTCCGTTATCCGGGAAAGTACCGGGTTGTGGAAAACCTGCCCGACGTTTCCCCGTGGAGTGAACACTGATATGCAGCACCTGCCAGCACCGATCCACCATGCCCGGGATGCCGCTCAGCTTCCTGTTGCCATCGATTATCCGGCAGCGCTGGCACTCCGCCAGATGTCGATGGTTCATGATGAACTGCCCAAATACCTGCTGGCCCCTGAAGTGAGCGCCCTGCTCCATTACGTCCCGGATCTGCGCCGCAAGATGCTGCTGGCCACACTGTGGAACACCGGTGCGCGCATTAATGAAGCACTGGCGCTGACGCGGGGGGATTTTTCGCTCACGCCCCCGTATCCGTTTGTGCAGCTGGCCACTCTGAAGCAGCGGACAGAAAAAGCCGCCAGGACGGCAGGAAGGATGCCCGCCGGTCAGCAGACTCACCGGCTGGTTCCGCTTTCCGACACCTGGTACGTCAGCCAGCTGCAGACGATGGTGGCCACACTGAAAATCCCCATGGAACGGCGTAATAAACGAACAGGCAGGACAGAGAAAGCGCGGATCTGGGAAGTGACGGACAGAACGGTCAGGACCTGGATTGGGGAGGCGGTTGCCGCCGCTGCCGCTGACGGTGTGACGTTCTCTGTCCCGGTCACGCCACATACGTTCCGCCATTCCTATGCGATGCATATGCTGTATGCCGGTATACCGCTGAAGGTCCTGCAGAGCCTGATGGGGCATAAGTCCATCAGCTCAACGGAGGTCTACACGAAGGTGTTTGCACTGGATGTGGCTGCACGGCACCGGGTGCAGTTTTCGATGCCTGAGTCCGATGCGGTGTCTATGCTCAAAAGAATTCCATAAGCTCTGACTTTTATAAATCCCTTTCGGATATCTCATGGATATATTATCGGTATTTCATATTCTGTTGACATGCAGGACCGGTATAGAGTAAAAAAACATCTATTGAGTACCTCTTGGATATCCGAAAGGTGTCTTATGGGGTCTTTATGGGTATTACATGTGGATTCTGGAGATACACTATGCCTGTTATTGCTAATACGCATCCCAAAGGTGGTGTGGGTAAGACAACTTCATCCGTAAACATTGTTGGTGAAATGAAGTCTGATACAGTTGATCTGGATACTCATACCGGGCTTTCTATCATTCTGGGGCTGAGACCTGAAGGAAAAGAAATTTCCGTGAAAGTACCCAAAACAGTGGATGAGTTAATCGAAATTATGACTCCCTACAAGAACAGCGATAAGACGTTACTTATTGACTGTGGGGGATTTGACTCAGATCTTACCCGTACTGCGATTGCCTTTGCAGACTGCGTTATTGTCCCTTCAAAAGACTCCCTGACTGAACGTATTGGTTTGATGCATTTTGATGGAGTACTGGACGAAATCAGCTCTATCATGGGGACCGATATAACTGCTCACCTGTATCTCTGTAAAGTTAATCCTAACAAGAAGAAATTCCCTAAGCTTGATGCAATCCTGCCATCGTTCAAACATCTGAAGCTGATGAAGAGCCGCATTTCTGCTCGTGCAGAATTTGAGGATGTCATTGAGACTGGGATGGGAATCACTGAGTCTGTTCATGGGCGCTATTCGGCAGGAGGTAAGGAAGTTATTGCCCTGATCGAAGAAATCAATCATCTGATTGAAAATAACAAACAGTAAGGTGTGTCTATTGGGTATCCATATAGTATCCTTTGGGCTTTTAATGGATATCTTTTAAGTATCTAACAAACATCCTGGGTTATCTCATGAGCAAAGCGAAATTTAGTGCACAGGCTGAAAAACTGAAAAACCTGGTGGATTCTGCCAGATTACAAACTTCTTCTTCTGCCGTAACAGCAACAGCCCCGTCTCAGCCAAATGAAGGTGCAGAGGAAGTTTCAGGTCGTCCCGTGGCTGCCAGGACGAAGGCTAAGAATCTTAAGGCCATACCGCTGTCGTATTTTGAAGCTCATGCGGAACTTAAAGCGACCAGTAAAACATCTCTGGATTTTAGCTCATATATTATTGAGGCTATAAGAGAGAAGCTTGAACGTGATGGTGCAATAGGTCAATAAACTATCGGATACCTTAAGGGTATCTGATGTGTGTCTTTTAAATGCGTTATGGGGATTCTTCACGTACCTAAAGAGTCCCCATTAGACATCTTTCTGTTTATGGTGACATGATTCGTCACCGCTTTCCTTTCCTCTCAGTTTCACCATTTCATTCCTTTTCCCTTAACCTGAACCATGATGTCCACGATGTTTTTATATTGCATTTATGTGTCACATATAACATTCATAATGTTTTTGTATCTATGATTTCCTCTGGTCTTAAAGTTGTATGTACAATGTACATGCAATTTATCGTGTTTTTATGTTGCATTTGTCCTTTCAGAAAGACCGTTTTTTCATTATAATTGAATATACATTGCATGTATGAAGCATGTTTGTTTTTTCTATTTGTTTATGAGCAACGGAGACTGGTTATGAAAATCTTTATTGATGATGGTTCTACCAACATTAAACTTGCCTGGTTGGAGGATGGTGACGTGAAAACGTTAATCAGCCCTAACAGCTTTAAACCGGAATGGTCTTTTAGTTTACTGGATGATGCTGCTCCGGCTAATTACGAGATCGACGGCGAGAAGTTTTCATTTGATCCATTAAGTGCTGATGCTGTCGTAACGACTGAAACACGCTATCAGTACAGTGATGTGAATGTTGTGGCCATTCAGCATGCGCTACAGCAGACCGGCCTGAAAGCGCAGCCTGTTGATGTCATCGTCACATTGCCGATCTCTGAATACCTTGACGCCAACAATCAGAAAAATAAGCAAAACATTGAAAGAAAGAAAAAAAATGTGATGCGTGAAGTACGGGTGCAGGGGAGTGATGCATTTGTTATTCGCAGTGTTTCCGTTCTTCCTGAAAGTATTCCCGCTGGTTTCAGTGTTCTTGCGGGGCTTGAGGATGATGAATCCCTTTTGATCGTAGATCTCGGTGGTACAACTCTTGATGTGTCGCATGTTCGTAGCAAAATGACAGGGATTACAAAAACCTGGTGTGATCCGAATATCGGCGTGTCCCTGATTACATCCGGGGTTAAGGAACAGATGGCTGTACATGCTAATACAAGAGTGAGCTCATTCCAGGCTGACAATATCATTGTGCACCGTAATGAACCTGACTACCTTTCCCGTCGCATTTATAATGCTGAACAGCGTGAGTCTATCATTAATGTTATCAATGAACGGCAGAAGTTGCTTATTAAACGAGTTAATGATGTCATCAGCCGTTTCACCGACTATACACATGTAATGTGTGTTGGTGGTGGGGCTGAAATTGTGGCCGAGGCTGTGAAGAACCTGACTAAGGTTCCTGATGAGCGCTTTTATCTGAGCTCATCCCCGCAGTTTGATTTAGTCATGGGAATGATAAAAATGAAAGGTGGTGTGACTAATGAGTGATGAAAATAAATCCAGACGCTGCTCATTTGAACTTTTCCCGGATGAACGGACAGGAGATAAGATAGCAGATGAGCTCATTGCAAATGAAAAACTGAAGGAGCGGGGACGTTTCATGCGCGCGATGTTAGTTACTGGTGCGGCGTTTGCAGCTATAGATAAACGTCTTCCTTTGCTGATATCGGAGTTACTGACAGAAAATACGACTCTGGATGATATTAATAAGGTGATTTCCAGCGTAATACCAGGTGCTTTTTCGGTTGAAAAGAAATTGCTTGAATTACTGGAAAAACAATCTGGTCTCCATACGTCTGTGGATTGCAGTACTCCTCTTACAGAGCAGAGTCTGTCGAGAAATGACGGTGAAGACCAGACCAGAAGAAACGCTGAAAATATGTTCGGAGATGACTGAACTAACCCAGCCTGGCCAGGGGAATATCTCGCCATTTAGTTGTATAACACTGACTCAACATTTCCCGTTTCATTTGCCATTCAGGGGCGGTTCCTCGCCCCGCAAACCACACTTTCCCTTTTCCCGACTGGTTCAGTTCATCGAGTGTTTTCATTAACTTTTCACTGTTTTTACGGGGCTGGATTTCATCAAATAATCCCGGCTGCGCTATACCCGATGGTGTGAAATCAGCCAGCATGACTCCTGCCTTCATATAGCGGTACCCTTCACGCCAGACATGGTTTAAGGCTCTGCATGCGGCGGCAATAATGTCCCGGCTGTCCTGTGTGGGCAATGAAAGCTTTTCCACAGCGGCATTGCTGTAACAGGGTTCAGGGGGATGTCCGTACAAATGTCGTCACCTGCCGGCAATACTGACGCTCCCCACGTAGTTTCTCTGCGGCCCGCTCTGCATACTGAACAACAGCCTGGTGCATGGCATCTTTGTCTGTGATTCGTTCACCAAAACTGCGACTACAGACAATCTGCTGTTTTGCCGGTGGTGCTTCTTCCAGGGATATGCAGGACTCGCCGTTGAGTTCGCGTACCGTACGCTCAAGAATGACGCTGAAGTTTTTCCGGATGAATGCCGTGTTAGCCTGCGCCAGCTGCAGTGCTGTGTTAATACCCAGCGCATTCAGCTTTTCCGTCAGTCTGCGTCCTACTCCCCAGACCTCACCAACTGGCTGCAGCCCCAGTAGCTTCAAGGTCCGATTACGGTTTTCTGCCGTCAGCGCGACCACTCCGGAAAACTGTGGCCATTGCTTTGTTGCCCACTGTGCACTTTTAGCCAGCGTTTTTGTAGGCGCAATGCCCACCCCCATGGTGAGTCCTGTCCAGCTCTTTACCTGTTCCCTGAGCTGATGACCAAAAACCTCCGGAGAGATGCAATGATTTATCCCCCGCAAATCAATGAACATTTCATCAATTGAGTAGGGCTCAACTGCGGGAGAAAGCGACTCCAGAACAGCCATGACCCGTTGGCTCATGCTGTGGTACAGCGCATAATTGCTGGAAAATACATGTATTTTCTTCTCCAGGCGCATCTGTCTCACCTGAAACCAGGGCTGCCCCATTCTGATGCCAAGGGCTTTTGCCTCCGGGCTGCGCGCGATCACACAGCCATCGTTATTGCTGAGTACGATGACCGGTTCGTTGCGAAGGTCCGGGCGGAAAACTTTTTCACATGAGGCGTAGAAACTGTTGATATCAGCCAGTGCAAACATCAGCGTAACTCCCGCGTCCTGTGTATCACGTGAGTGACAACACCAAAAATACAGATGTTTTCCGGATACAGTGTGCGGAATTCCGGGCTGTCTGAAACCGGCTCCAGTGCCGGGCGTGGGCGCAACAGCAGTCGTTTGACGGTGAACTCACCGTCGATCTCAGCGATAACGATGTCCCCGTGTTGTGGTTTCTCGGCCCTGTCCACTACCAGCAGATCACCATTCTGCACGCCAGCCTGGTTCATCGATTCACCGCTGGCGCGCAGAAAGAAGGTGGCTGCAGGTCTGCTGATGCAATAGCTGTTCAGATCCAGTTCCTGCTCAGCATAATCAGTGGCAGGCGAAGGAAAACCGGCCTGGCAACGATCGGCAAACAACGGTCGCACGTAACTGTCATCGCCTGAAGGGTCAGCCGGACGGTGATAAACGGTACTCATGCTGCAGGCAGCCAGCTGTCGTCCTGCCAGATTTCTTCCAGCAGAGACAGGATACGTTCTTTATCCTTGTCGTTGCGGGCTCCTGTGACAGATACAGACGGGGCGCTGCCCTGGTCTATACGCAGCCAGATTTCCGGGTAGTGTGGTTTCAGACGTTGTTCGATTTCATTCTGTAGCGCCTGAAGTGTGCCTGATTTGAGGTTTTTTGTGCTCTGGCGGTCGAAAAGAATTTCAATGCGGATCATGTTCTCATCTCCCTTTTCTATTGCTGTATGCATATACAGTATTCTAATAACTGAATCCACACACAGTCAAATGTCATTATTGTGACTAAAAAACGCTCAATTCTCTGGGAGTGTGGCTGTATGCCTGCTGTGGACTGCTGTGTCCAGCTTATCCACAGCATTTTGCGCACGGTTCTGTGAATAAAATACCTGGTTACCCAGGCCGTGCCGGCACGTTAACCGGGCTGCATCCGATGCAAGTGTGTCGCTGTCGCCGGCCTCCTCACCCGGTCACGTTTCGTCGTTCCTCCTCCACGCGCTGCGGCTTCGGGGCCGCACCTGCATTCGTATGCGGTCGCCCGGTTACAGGTGCGGCACGGCCTGATGGAGGCCGCATGTGAGAGGAGAATTCCCATGCCAAACTGGTGCTCGAATCGTATGTATTTTTCTGGTGAACCAGCACAGATCGCTGAGATTAAACGACTGGCCAGCGGTGCAGTCACACCGCTTTATCGCCGCGCCACAAATGAAGGTATTCAGCTGTTTCTGGCCGGAAGTGCCGGACTTCTGCAGATCACTGAAAATATCCGCTCTGAGCAGTGCCCCGGAGTGACGGCTGCCGGACGTGGTGCTGTATCACCGGAAAATATCGCGTTCACCCGCTGGCTGACACACCTGCAGAACGGTGTACTGCTGGATGAGCAAAACTGCCTGATGCTGCATGAACTCTGGCTGCAGAGCGGTACTGGACAGCGTCGCTGGGAAGAGTTACCGGATGATGTCAGGGAAACTATCACTGTGCATTTCACCGCAAAAAGAGGTGACTGGTGTGACATCTGGGGTAACGAGGATGTATCGGTGTGGTGGAACCGTCTGTGTGACAACGTACTGCCGGAAAAAACCATGCCGTTTGACCTGCTGACGGTTTTGCCGACCCGCCTGGATATTGAAGTGAATGGCTTTAACGGCGGTGTTCTGAACGGTGTTCCTTCTGCATATCACTGGTATACAGAACGGTATGGCGTGAAGTGGCCTTGTGGGTATGACCTGAATATCAGTAGTCAGGGAGACAACTTCATTCAGGTTGATTTCGACACGCCGTGGTGTCAGCCGGAAAGCGACGTTATTGCAGAATTAAGCCGCCGTTTCAGCTGCACGCTGGAGCACTGGTATGCCGAACAGGGCTGTGATTTCTGTGGCTGGCAGTTGTATGAGCGCGGAGAGCTTGTTGATGTGCTGTGGGGGGAGCTGGAATGGTCTTCCCCGACAGATGATGATGAGCTGCCGGAAGTCACCGGACCTGCGTGGATAGTCGACAAGGTGGCGCATTACGGTGGATGAAGTATGACGGAGACGGGCGGGCAACCGCCCGTTTCTTTTCCGGTAAAGGATGTCGCCATGCTCCTCTTTTTACTGCGCCGGCTGACGCGGCGCGGCATAAACGCTGCCTGTGGTCAGTGTCCCGCGTCCGGCGGGCACGGGACGGGCGCTTTTACCGCTCCCGGCTGGCGTCGGTGACAGTGTACGCCAGCCCGTCGCCCTTTTCTGATGAACGCCCTTCAAGCCGCTTTCGCGGCATAACCTTGCCGTCAGAAAGACGACGGCTGCGGTATTCCACGGTCGGCCTGACCCGTTACCGGACGCGGTGAACAGCCCACAGGCAGCGGGGAACGGGCACCACAGGGGTGCCCTCCCGGTGCCCTCTGTAAGAGAAGGAGTTTCGTATGTCCCGTTTTGTCCTCGGTAACTGCATCGATGTTATGGCCCGTATTCCTGATAACGCCATTGATTTCATCCTCACCGACCCGCCATATCTCGTCGGTTTCCGTGACCGTTCCGGGCGCACCATCGCCGGCGATAAAACCGATGAGTGGCTGCAACCGGCCTGTAATGAAATGTTCCGCGTGCTGAAAAAAGACGCGTTAATGGTGAGCTTCTACGGCTGGAACCGCGTCGATCGCTTTATGGCCGCCTGGAAAAATGCGGGATTCAGCGTTGTTGGTCACCTGGTCTTCACCAAAAACTACACATCGAAGGCCGCATATGTGGGCTATCGCCACGAATGCGCCTACATCCTGGCAAAAGGCCGTCCACGTCTGCCACAAAACCCGCTGCCGGACGTGCTGGGCTGGAAATATTCGGGCAATCGCCATCACCCGACGGAAAAGCCCGTTACCAGCCTGCAACCGCTGATTGAGAACTTCACACACCCGAACGCAATTGTGCTGGACCCGTTTGCAGGCAGCGGCTCAACCTGCGTCGCCGCCCTCCAGTCCGGACGCCGGTATATCGGTATCGAGCTGCTTGAGCAGTATCACCGTGCCGGGCAGCAACGCCTTGCCGCCGTGCAACGGGCCATGCAGCAGGGGGCCGCGAATGATGACTGGTTTATGCCGGAGGCTGCGTAAATGAACTATGCAGGACACGAAAAACTGCGCGCCGAAGTGGCGGAGGTGGCCAATGCCATGTGCGACCTGCGTACAACCATGAATGAGATGGAGCAGCGGTACAGCTTTAATGCCGACACCCTGCCGGAACGTCTGGTGCGTCAGACGCTGTTTCGCGCAAACCGCCTCCTGATGGAGGCATATACCGAAATTCTGGAACTGGAAGCGTGCTTTAAAGATTGAGAAGGAGACGAGAATGTACGGAACATGCGAAACGCTATGCCGGGAGCTGGCAGTAAAGTATCCGGGAGACATGCCGCTGATGCTGGTTATCTGGTCCCCGGAAGAGATTCAGGCCCTCGCTGACGGAATGGATATTTCCCTGTCCGATCATGAAATCAGAACCGTCCTGGCGCGCCTGGAGGACATCCCGGAAGACCAGCGGACTGAATCCGGTATTTCTTCCGGCGTGGCGATGGAGATCATCAATAACGTGAGCGAAAACCGCCAGGTGACCGTCCCTGCTGAACTGCTGGCGTCCCTGATTCAGACCGCTGAACAGGCATTGTGGAAACGTGAATGGGCCGCCCGGGATCATGGCCTCGCCGTCCCGGAATGCGTCACCCGCCGTCAGGCGGTGATTAATCAGGCCCGCACCCTGCTGAAAAACAACACACGCGAAAACGACTGATGTTATCGCCGCCTGCGGGCGGCGATTCAGGGAGACCATGAATCATGAACGAAACGCTGAATGCACTGATTTGTCGCCACGCCCGTAACCTGCTGCTGGCGCAGGGCTGGCCGGAAGAGACGGATGTTGACCAGCGAAATCCGAACCATCCGGGCTGGATCAGCATTTACGTGCGGCTGGATGCGCCCCGGCTGGCGACGTTACTTATCAACCGTCACGGCGGCGTACTGCCGCCGCACCTGGCCTCTGC
>SKEP01000080.1_pt1 | contig 65417 bp, 62 predicted proteins | sample 4826901 | NCBI WGS metagenome assembly SKEP01 (sample SAMN11008806, study PRJNA524170) | human gut metagenome | biome: Human fecal sample; material: Feces; isolation source: fecal sample from pouch patient p4, p43, p49, p54, p55 | host: Homo sapiens | place: Israel: Tel-Aviv | collected 2014-03-20
CGAGCTGTACGGTCATAACGCGCCGAGCAATGGCGATCTGCTGGCCGCCGTGGATGCCGAACTGGCCTCCGGTGAACAGCGTCTGCGTGAAATGGAGCGGTATGTGACCTCCGACACCTTTACGCTGCGCAGCCGCTTTCGCCAGCTGTAAACCCTGTTTCTAACGAATGAGGCAACGCATGAATAGCAAATGGCAACGCGCCGGGCAGCAGGTGAAGCCCGGTCTGAAAATCGTCGGTAAGCTGGCGCTGCTGACCGCGCTGCGTTATGGCCCGGCGGGCGTTGCCGGCTGGGCGGTGAAATCGGTCGCGCGTCGGCCGCTGAAAATGCTGCTGGCGGTGGCGCTGGAGCCGCTGCTCAGCCGGCTGGCCAACCGCGTCACGCGCGGGATGAAATAATGCCGCCGTGGGGAAGGCGCAAAAGGATTAACGTTGTCCTGCTTATCCCCGGCAGATCGCTTATGATGACGAGACATACCTTCAGGGCATAACGGACTGGCGATGAAGCGACTGAAAACTGAATTGAATGCGCTGGTCAACCGCGGGGTTGACCGGCATTTACGTCTGGCGGTGACCGGCCTGAGCCGGAGCGGTAAAACGGCGTTTATCACCGCGCTGGTCAACCAGCTGTTGAATATCCACACCGGCGCCCGCCTGCCGCTGCTGAGCGCCGCACGCGAAGAGCGGCTGCTCGGCGTCAAGCGCGTGCCGCAGCGGGACTTTGGCATTCCCCGATTCACCTACGACGAAGGGCTGGCCCAGCTGTACGGCCAGCCCCCCATGTGGCCAACCCCGACGCGCGGGGTGAGCGAGATCCGTCTCGCGCTGCGCTACCGTTCGAATGACTCCCTGCTGCGCCATTTTAAAGATACCTCCACGCTGTATCTTGAGATCGTCGACTATCCGGGCGAGTGGCTGCTCGACCTGCCGATGCTGGCGCAGGATTATCTGAGCTGGTCGCGACAGATGACCGGGCTCCTGCAGGGACAGCGTGCGGAGTGGTCGGCCCGCTGGCGGCAGCTGTGCGCCGGGCTGGATCCGCTGGCCCCTGCCGACGAGGCTCGGCTGGCGGATATCGCTGCCGCCTGGACGGACTATCTCCACGCCTGTAAGCGCGAAGGGCTGCACTTTATCCAACCCGGGCGCTTTGTCCTGCCCGGAGAAATGGCGGGCGCGCCGGCGCTGCAGTTTTTCCCGTGGCCCGACGTCGACGCCGTCGGCGAAGCCAAGCTGGCGCAGGCCGATAAACACAGCAACGCCGGCATGCTGCGCGAACGCTACAAATACTATTGCGAAAGGGTGGTGAAGGGGTTCTACAAAGAGCACTTCCTGCGCTTCGACCGGCAGATTGTGCTGGTGGACTGTCTGCAGCCGCTCAACAGCGGGCCGCAGGCGTTTAACGATATGCGTCTGGCATTGACCCAGCTGATGCAAAGTTTCCATTACGGGCAGCGCACCTTGTTCCGCCGGTTGTTCTCGCCCGTCATCGACAAGCTGCTGTTTGCCGCCACCAAAGCCGATCACGTCACGATCGATCAGCACAGCAATATGGTGTCGCTCCTGCAGCAACTGATTCAGGACGCGTGGCAGAACGCCGCCTTTGAAGGGATCAGTATGGATTGCCTGGGGCTGGCGTCCATTCAGGCGACCCAGAGCGGGCTGATTGAGGTGAATGGCGAGAAAATTCCCGCCCTGCGCGGCAATCGCCTGAGCGACGGCCAGCCGTTGACCATCTATCCCGGTGAGGTGCCGGCGCGCCTGCCGGGCCAGGCCTTCTGGCAGCAGCAGGGATTTCAGTTTGAAAACTTTCGTCCGCAGGTCATGGATGTCGATCGGCCTTTGCCGCACATTCGTCTCGACGCGGCGCTGGAATTTTTGATTGGAGATAAACTGCGATGAGCGAACCGTTAAAACCGCGGATTGATTTTGATGGGCCGCTGCAAGCGGAGAAAATTCCGTCACTGAAAGGCGCTCGCGCCTTCGACACCCTGGAGGCCGACAACTTCGCGCCAGCGCGGCTGGTGACCGGGGAAGAGGAAGAGGGGGCGCCGGAAGCGGTGGTGGAGTCGGTCCTGCGACCCAAACGCAGCCTGTGGCGGCGGATGGTCAGCGTCGGACTGGCGATCTTCGGCGTCAGCGTCGTGGCGCAAGGCGTGCAGTGGACGGCTAACGCCTGGCAGACCCAGGACTGGATTGCGCTGGGCGGCTGCGTCGCCGGGGCGCTGATCGTCGGAGCCGGCGTCGGTTCGCTGGCCACCGAGTGGGGCCGTCTGTGGCGACTGCGCCAGCGCGCCCACGAACGCGATGAAGCGCGCGATATGCTGCACAGTCACGCGGTCGGTAAAGCGAAAGCCTTTTGTGAGAAGCTGGCGCAGCAGGCCGGGCTGGATCAGTCGCATCCGGCGCTGCAGCGCTGGTATGCCGCGATCCACGAAACGCAAAGCGATCGCGAAGTGGTGAGCCTTTATGCGCAGCTGGTGCAGCCGGTGCTCGATGCCCAGGCGCGGCGGGAAATCAGCCGTTCGGCGGCGGAGTCGACGCTGATGATTGCCGTCAGTCCGCTGGCGCTGGTGGATATGGCGTTTATCGCCTGGCGGAACCTGCGGCTGATCAACCGAATCGCCACGTTGTACGGCATTGAGCTCGGGTATTACAGCCGTCTGCGACTGTTTCGCCTGGTGTTGCTTAATATCGCTTTCGCTGGCGCCAGCGAACTGGTGCGCGAGGTGGGGATGGACTGGATGTCGCAGGATCTGGCGGCCCGGCTGTCGGCGCGCGCCGCGCAGGGCATTGGCGCCGGCCTGCTGACCGCTCGTCTCGGGATCAAGGCGATGGAGCTGTGCCGCCCGCTGCCGTGGATCGCCGATGATAAACCGCGACTCGGCGATTTTCGGCGCGAGCTGATTGGGCAGTTGAAAGAGACCCTGCAGAAAAGCAAAACCCACCCGGAGAAGTAACCTCCGCTCAGAGACATCGCCGGGCGGCGGCTTCGCCTTGCCCGGCCTTCGACGTCAAGCTCTGGCACGCGCACCCTGGCAATATTCGATTAGGCGCATTCCTCCGCCAGCCACTCGCTGAAGGCGCGAAAGCGCGGGCGGGAACGGTTCTCCTGCGGACAAATCAGGTCATAGCCAAAGGGCGAGGGCGCTTCATTTTCAGACAAGGCCACCAGCCTGCCGGCGTCGAGCAGCGGCTGGATCAGCGTTTTACGCCCCATCACCACGCCGAGTCCATTGAGCGCCATCTCGATGGCCAGCGAGTGGTTATTCACCGCGTAATACCGGCCTTCAAAAGGTAACGCCTGTCCGCTGTGCTGGCACCACAGGCGCCATTCCGCAAATTGATCCTGTACGTCGGTGGATTCGCACGCATGGATCCAGACGAGCGCCGCCGGGTCGCCGCCGCTTAGCGGACGATACTGCTGGCGATAACGCGGGGAGCAGACCGGGAGCAAACTTTCCGCCATCAGCCGCTGTTGATAAAGATCGGGGTAGCGCGTGGCGCCGTAGTAAATTGCCAGATCCACCCGCTCCTCGTTAAAATCCATCACCCCGGCGCGCACGCGAAACTGCAGATTCAGTCCCGGCCATTGCGCCTGAAAGCGCGGCAGACGCGGCATCAGCCAGAGATGGGCCAGCGTCGGCGCAATACCAATATGCAGCGTGCCGCGCAGATCCTGATCGCGAATATCCTCAATTTCATCGTTAATCGCCCGCAGCGAATGGCTTAACGTCGCCAGCAGCCGCTTACCTTCCTCTGTCAGCGCCAGTTTACGCGTCATGCGGATAAACAGGCGAAACCCGATGTGCATCTCCAGCCTGCGGATCCGATGGCTGACCGCTCCCTGGGTAAGGTTCATTTCATGCGCGGCAAGGGTAAAGCTCAGGTGGCGGGCGGTCACCTCAAAGGTCTGCAGCAGCGCAAGGATGCTTTGTTGCTCAAGCACAGATTGTCTCCCTTATGCATTAATTGAGTTCATGCATAGGCCGATTTAATTCGTTTGTTAGGCCAGTTTTGCCGGTTTTAAATAGTTATATCGTAACTAAACCGAGGTATACCATGTCAGGACTCAAAATTGTGGTGATTGGCGGTGGCTCCAGCTACACCCCGGAACTGATTGAAGGTTTGCTCAACCGCTATCACGAAATGCCGGTCGCTTCGCTATGGCTGGTGGACATTGAAGAGGGCAAAGAGAAAGTCGAGATTATCGCCGGACTGGCGCGGCGAATGATCGCCAAAGCCGGGCTGACTATTGAAGTGGTGGCCACCCTTGACCGGGAAAGCGCGCTGCGCGATGCCGATTTCGTCTGCTCGCAGTTTCGCGCCGGCTGCCTTGACGCCCGGATCAGCGATGAACGTATCTCCCTCAAGTATGGCTTGATCGGCCAGGAGACCAATGGCCTTGGCGGCTTCGCCAACGCCTGCCGCACCATTCCCATCGCCCTGGAGATCGCTGCCGATATGGAGCGACTGTGTCCCGACGCCTGGCTGCTGAACTTTACCAACCCGTCGGGGATGGTGACCGAAGCGATCCTGCGCCACAGCCGCATCAAAGCCGTCGGCCTGTGTAACGTGCCGGTGATTATGCAAAAAGGGATAACCACTCTGCTGCAATGCGCTGACGAAAAAGAGGTGGTGATGCAGGTCGCCGGCCTGAACCACTTTATCTTCGTGCGCCAGATCCTGCACAAAGGTAAAGAATGGCTGCCGGAGGTGATAGCCGAGATCAACGCCGGTCGGGATCCGCTGGTGCCGCGCAACATTTCGCCGTTCCGTTGGCCGTCGCATCTGCTGCAGGGCTTAGGCATGATCCCCTGCGCCTATCTGCGTTATTACTACATGAAAGACGATCTGCTGCGCCAGGAGCTGGCGGAGGCGGGCGGCGAAGGAACCCGCGGGGAAGTGGTTAAGCAGCTGGAAAAAATCTTGTTTGACCAGTACCGCGACCCGCACCTGGCAGTCAAACCGAAGGCGCTGGAAGGGCGCGGCGGCCAGTACTATTCCGAGGCGGCCTGCGAGCTGATGAATGCCATCTACAACGACAAGCGGATTATCATGCACGTCAATACGCGTAATAACGGCGCCATCAATGGCCTGCCGGATGACTGCGCGGTAGAGGTCAGCTCGCTGATTACCACTTCTGGTCCGCTACCTCTCAATGTGGCGCCGTTCCCGGAAGATACCCTGCGTTTGCTGCAGCTGATGAAATCATTTGAACGGCTGACTATCGAGGCCGCGCTCACCGGCAACCGCCACACCGCATGGCGTGCTCTGATGCTGAATCCGCTGATCGTCAGCGGCGAGAAGCTCGAACTGGCGTTGGATGAGGTGATCGCTGAGAACCGTCAGTGGCTGCCTGCTTTCCACGCCTGACCCAAGACTCACCGGCCGCCTGGCCGGTGATTTAACCACTGACCGTCTGACTTTACGCCACAGCGCCCATTTTTCCGCCACACTGTCAATAATTGTTGACAGTTAGCTTCCCGAAAACCCATTCCTGGCCTATTATTCTCCCGTCATTGGCACTTTTAGGGTGAACACTCCCATGCGTCTTGAAGTCTTTTGTGAAGACCGTCTCGGTCTGACTCGTGAATTGCTCGATTTGCTGGTGCTGCGTGGTATTGACCTGCGCGGTATCGATATTGACCCTATTGGCCGAATTTACCTCAATTTCGCCGAACTGGAATTCGCCACGTTCAGCAGCCTGATGGCTGAGATCCGCCGTATCGCCGGCGTGACGGACGTGCGCACCGTGCCGTGGATGCCGTCTGAACGTGAACACCTGGCGCTCAGCGCGCTGCTGGTAGCGATGCCGGAGCCGGTGCTGTCGCTGGATACCAAAGGTCGGGTGGAACTGGCGAACCCCGCCAGCTGCCTGCTGTTTGGCCAAAGCCAGGCGAAGCTGCGTAACCACCCGGTGGCCCAGCTGATCGCCGATTTTAACGTTCAGCGCTGGCTGGAGAGCAGCCCGCAGGAGACGCATGCGGAGCATGTGGTGGTGAATGGGCAGAACTACCTGCTGGAAGTGACTCCGGTCTATCTGGAAGGCGAGCATAACGAGCGAGTGCTGACCGGCGCCGTGGCGATGTTGCGCTCAACCGTGCGCATGGGACGCCAGCTGCAGACCATGACCAGCCAGGATACCAGCGCTTTCAGTCAGATCCTCGCGGTGGGGCCGAAAATGCGCCACGTGGTGGAGCAAGCGCGCAAGCTGGCGATGCTCAGCGCGCCGCTGCTGATTGTCGGCGACACCGGCACCGGTAAAGATCTGCTGGCCCATGCCTGCCATCTGGCCAGTCCGCGGGCGGGCAAACCCTATCTGGCGCTCAACTGTGGCTCCATTCCCGAGGACGCGGTCGAGAGCGAGCTGTTTGGCGACGCGCTGCAGGGCAAGAAGGGCTTCTTCGAGCAAGCCAACGGCGGCTCGGTGCTGCTGGATGAAATTGGCGAGATGTCGCCGCGCATGCAGACCAAGCTGCTGCGCTTTCTCAACGACGGCACCTTCCGCCGCGTTGGCGAGGATCATGAAGTGCACGTCGATGTGCGGGTGATCTGCGCGACGCAGAAAAACCTGATCGAGCTGGTGCAGAAAGGGCTTTTCCGCGAAGATCTCTACTATCGCCTCAACGTCCTGACGCTGTATCTGCCGCCGCTGCGCGATTGCCCGCAGGACATCATGCCGCTGACGGAGCTGTTCGTGGCCCGCTTTGCCGACGAGCAGGGGATCCCGCGGCCGAAGCTCTCTGCCGATCTCAGTACGGTGCTTACTCGCTACAGCTGGCCCGGCAACGTCCGCCAGCTGAAGAATGCCGTCTATCGCGCACTGACCCAGCTGGAAGGATTTGAGCTGCGTCCACAGGACATTCTGCTGCCGGACCATGACGTCGCCTCGCTGCCGGTGGGCGAGGAGGCCATGGAAGGGTCGCTGGACGACATCACCCGCCGCTTTGAGCGCTCGGTGCTGACCCTGCTCTATCGCAGCTACCCCAGCACACGTAAGCTGGCGAAGCGGCTGGGGGTGTCGCATACCGCCATCGCCAATAAACTGCGTGAATATGGTCTGAGTCAGAAAAAGGGCGACGAATAATCCCGCCAGGCCGGCGACTCACGTCGCCGGCATCCCGGCCTGCAAAGCGGGCCAAACCTGTATATACTGGTTTTTTAATCCTTTTTCCGGGGTGGTGCATCTTGGCGTCGCGTCGCGCGATCGGGCACTGGCTGATATTGCTGCTGCTCTCTGTTCTCTTTTCCTCGCTGCTGTTACGAATACACCTGCCGGCAGCGCTGCTGCTGGGGCCGCTGATCGCCGGTCTCATTTTGAGCCTGCGCGGGGTGAAGCTGAGCATCCCTCGCCCCTGTTATCTGGCGGCGCAGGCCATCGTCGGCTGCATGATCGCCCGGGCGATTAATCCCTCTGTTTTTGGCGTGCTATTCAACAACTGGGCGCTGGTGCTGGCGATCCTGTTGACCACCCTGGCGATAAGCGGCCTTACCGGCTGGCTGCTGGTCCGCTACAGCGCGCTGCCGGGCGCCACTGGCGCCTGGGGAAGCTCTCCCGGCGGCGCGTCGGCAATGGTGGTGATGGCCCAGGAGTACGGGGCCGATGTGCGGCTGGTGGCGCTGATGCAGTATCTGCGGGTGCTGTTTGTCGTCGGCGCGGCGGCGCTGGTGGTGCGCTATGCCCTGGGCAATGAAGCACAGGAGATGACTCAGGATATTGTCTGGTTTCCATCGTTGACCCTGAATTTCCCTTTCACGCTGCTGCTGACGGCGGTGGCCTGTTGGCTGGGCATGCGGCTGCGCATCCCCTCCGGGGCCATGCTGCTGCCGATGCTGCTTGGCGCGCTGGCCCAGGGCGGCGGCTGGCTGATGCTGGAGCTGCCGGAGTGGCTGCTGGCGATGGCCTATGCGGTGCTGGGCTGGACGGTGGGGCTCCAGTTTAATAAAGCCATTTTTCTGCTGGCCCTCAAGACGCTGCCGCAGATTATCGCCTCCATCATCGGACTGATCCTGATGTGCGCCCTGATGGCCCTTGCCCTGACCCACATTCTGTAGATGGACTTTATGACCGCCTATCTGGCCACCAGCCCCGGCGGGCTGGACACGGTGGCGATTATCGCCGCCGGCACCCGGGCGGACATGTCGTTTATTATGGCGCTACAGACGCTGCGGCTGTTTACCATTTTGCTGACCGGCCCGGCGATGGCGCGGGCTATCTCCCGCTATGCGCCGCGGCAATAAAAAGCCCCCGCAGAGCGGGGGCTGGGCAGCTCGAATGTCCGCGAGCGCGATGCGCCCGGGCAATCTGTTATCAGGCTTTCAGGGCGGCCAGCGCGGCGTCGTAGTCCGGCTCTTCGGTGATTTCGTTCACCAGCTGGCTGTAGACGACCTGATCGTTTTCATCGATTACGACCACCGCACGCGCAGCCAGGCCAGCCAGCGGACCGGTGGCGATGGCGACGCCGTAGTCAGCGAGGAAGGACGCGCCGCGCAGCGTGGACAGGGTGACCACGTTGCTCAGGCCTTCCGCGCCGCAGAAGCGGGACTGGGCGAACGGCAGGTCAGCGGAAATGCACAGCACTACGGTGTTGTCCAGTTCAGCGGCCAGCTGGTTGAATTTACGCACTGATGCGGCACACACGCCGGTATCAATGCTCGGGAAAATATTCAGTACTTTACGTTTGCCGGCGTACTGGCTCAGCGCGACGTCAGAGAGATCTTTGGCGACCAGCGTAAACGGCTGCGCTTTAGCGCCTGCCTGCGGAATGGTGCCCTGAACAGAAACGGGGTTGCCCTGGAAATGCACGGTTTGTGACATGGTTATCTTCCTGTTTACATATAGTTAACGTCGCGAGTAGTGTATGACATCCGCCAGCTACACGGCAAACCCTATTTAACATTTACCAGAGAGGACAAGGGAATGCGTAACGTGCGAGTGTATGAGGAAGCCTGGCCGCTCCATACCCCTTTTGTGATCGCCCGCGGTAGCCGCAGCGAGGCGAAAGTGGTGGTAGTGGAACTGGAAGAGGACGGCGTGAAAGGGGTAGGCGAATGCACACCCTATCCCCGCTATGGCGAGAGCATCGCCTCGGTCATGGCCCAGGTGATGGCGATCGGCGAGCAACTGGAGGCGGGGCTTACCCGCGAACAGCTGCAGCGGCTGCTGCCGGCAGGCGCCGCGCGCAATGCCATTGACTGCGCGCTATGGGATCTGCAGGCCCGGCGCGAAGGCAAAACCTTGGCCCAGCTGTTGGGCGTGGCGTTGCCTGACCGGGTGATTACCGCCCAGACGGTGGTCATTGGCACGCCGGATCAGATGGCGGCCAGCGCCGCGGCGCTGTGGCAGGCAGGGGCCCAGCTGTTGAAGGTGAAGCTCGACGATCGACTGATCAGTGAGCGGCTAATCGCTATCCGCCAGGCGGCGCCGGAGGCTACGCTGATTGTTGACGCCAATGAGTCCTGGCACAGCGAGGGGCTGGCGGCGCGCTGTCAGCTGCTGGCGGACCTCGGTGTGGCGATGCTTGAGCAGCCGCTCCCCGCCGACGACGACTCGGCGCTGGAAAACTTCGTTCATCCGCTGCCGATTTGCGCCGACGAGAGCTGCCACACCCGGGAGAGCCTGCCGCGGCTGCGCGGGCGCTATGAGATGGTCAATATCAAACTGGATAAAACGGGCGGCCTGACCGAAGCGCTGGCTCTGGCCGGGGAGGCGGAACGGCAGGGATTTGAACGGATGCTGGGCTGTATGCTTTGCACCTCGCGCGGGATCGCCGCCGCGCTCCCTCTGGCGCCGCTGGCGCGCTTCGCTGACCTCGACGGCCCGACATGGCTGGCGGTGGACGTTGAGCCGGCGCTGCGGTTCAGCACCGGCGTGCTTCATCTTTAAGCCTGCCAGCGCAGCAGATCGGTCATCGCCGGCAGGTAACGCTCCGTTGCCTCGTCGGCGGAGACCGGCGGGAACTCGGCGGTGATGCAGGGGAGTCCGATATCGGCGCACCAGCTGCCAAAGGAGCCCGGCGTGTCGTAGCCCACGCTGCCCACCAGCGGCAGGGAGAAGGCGTCGGCCAGCCAGCGACCCAGCGGGCTGTGGCCCGGATCTTCGATGCAGGCCAGCGGATCGTGAAAGGAGACCACCCACGCCGGATGAATCTGATGGATCAACTGACACAGGGCCTCGGTCTCCCGTTCCGAACCCGGCTGCTCGCCGGTCAACAGCACCACGTCGCGCTCCGCCGCCGCGCTATTCCAGCGGTAAACAGTTTCCCCTTGCTTCCAGTTGGCTGCCGGAAAGTTACGGTTGAGGTCAACGCCGCGGGCATTGGCGCGCAGCCCGAGCTGACAGCCGTCAGGATTGACCGTCAGCACCACGTGGTGGCGGCGCAGCTCGGGTTTCAGGGTGCGCAGGGCGCAGGAGAGGGTCACAATCGACGAATTCTCATCACCGTGGGTACCGGCAATAATCAGCCCGCTACGGCTGTCGGCCTGCGGCGCAGGAAACCACAGCAGCGGCGCGCCCAGTTCCGAGCTGCCATACTGCCGGGTTCCCGGCGGAAAGTCGCCGCGCTGCGGGCGAGGACGTGAAATAGACATAGGGCTTCCTGGGTGTCGTTATTATTTAGTGTTGGCGAAAAGCGTATCGGGATCAAACCCATTCCCTGAGGCGTGAAATCCGACGGCACATCAATTTTCTATCATATGTCGTTTGCAATTTCAGGTGATGAAACAAATAATTATCGCTCTGTTGGCGGTATTTTTTTCATTTTAAAGGGGATCTTATGAAGTATCCTGTCGCTTTGACATGCGGCGCGCTGTGGTTAGCCAGCGTATCTTCTCTGGCCTGGGCGGCTGACGTACCGCCGGGCACGGTACTGGCGGAAAAACAGCTGTTAGTGCGCCATATCAAAGATGAACCCGCCTCGTTAGATCCCGCCAAAGCGGTGGGCCTGCCGGAAATCCAGGTGATCCGCGATCTGTTTGAAGGTTTAGTCAATCAGGATGCGAAAGGCAACCTGGTTCCAGGCGTAGCGACCCGCTGGCAGAGCAACGATAACCGCGTCTGGACCTTTACCCTGCGTGATAATGCCCGCTGGTCCGACGGCACGCCGGTTACTGCCGAAGATTTCGTCTATAGCTGGCAGCGTCTGGTGGATCCGAGAACCACTTCGCCGTTCGCCTGGTTCGCGGCGCTGGCGGGGATCGCTAACGCGCAGAACATTATTGACGGCAAAGCCGCGCCGGAGACCCTGGGAGTCACCGCCGTCGACGCCCACACCCTGCGGGTGCAGCTGGATAAACCACTGCCGTGGTTCAGCAACCTGACCGCCAGCTTTGCCTTCTATCCGGTGCAAAAGGCGAATGTCGACAGCGGGGCGAACTGGACGCGGCCCGGCAGCCTGGTGGGCAACGGCGCCTATGTTCTGAAAGACCGCGTGGTCAATGAGAAGCTGGTGGTGGTGCCGAACACGCACTACTGGGATAACGCCAAAACGGTGATCCAGCAGGTCACCTTTGTGCCGATTAACCAGGAGTCCGCCGCCACCAAGCGCTATCTTGCAGGGGATATCGATATCACCGAGTCTTTCCCGAAAAATATGTACCAGAAACTGCTGAAGGATATTCCGGGGCAGGTGTATACCCCGCCGCAGCTGGGTACCTACTATTACGCTTTCAATACCCAAAAGGGGCCGACGGCGGATGAGCGGGTACGCCTGGCGCTGAGCATGACCATCGATCGCCGGGTGATGGCGGAGAAAGTATTGGGGACCGGGGAAAAACCGGCCTGGCGCTTCACGCCGGACGTGACGGCGGGCTTCACCCCCCAGCCGTCACAGTTTGAGAGCATGAGTCAGGCTGAGCTTAATGCCCAGGCGAAAGCCCTGCTGGCTGCCGCTGGCTATGGCCCGAATCGTCCGCTGAAGCTGACGCTGCTGTATAACACCTCTGAGAACCACCAGAAAATTGCCATCGCGGTGGCGTCGATGTGGAAGAAAAACCTCGGCGTGGAAGTGAAGCTGCAGAACCAGGAGTGGAAAACCTATATCGACAGCCGTAACACCGGCAATTTCGACGTGATCCGCGCTTCGTGGGTAGGGGACTACAACGAGCCGTCCACCTTCCTGTCGCTGCTGACCTCCACCCACAGCGGAAATATCTCGCGCTTTAACGATCCGGCGTACGACAAAATCCTCGCCCAGGCGGCGGTAGAGAATTCGGCCAAAGCGCGTAACGACGATTACAACGCGGCGGAAAAGATCATTATGGTCAAAGCGCCGATCGCGCCGATCTACCAGTACACTAACGGCCGATTGATTAAGCCGTGGCTTAAAGGCTACCCGATCACCAACCCGGAAGATGTGGCCTACAGCCGTACCATGTATATCGTGAAGCACTAACCGGTACTGGTTGCCTGATGATGTCAGGCAACCATCGCTGATCCCCGAGCTGGCGCGTCTTGCCGCGCCAGTTTTTCCTGCTCTCCCTCTCGCGCCACAGTAGAAAGTCTCACTTTTCTGGCAGTATGGCCGACTGATGCCAGGTTCTACCATCTGGTCGCGAAGCATCAGAAGATCTCATCCGCCGGGTTTTTATCATGATGCTCAACGTATTCGGCAACCATGCCATCCGGATGCCGAACCAGCATGTTCCAGCCGGTGGGCACGGCCTTCACCGGGTTGATAATCGTTGCCCCGGTGGAAGGCAGATGTTTCTCCCAGGCGGTAATGTCGTTTACCAGGAAAGTGGCCTCGGTGGCGCGAAACGGAGCCAGGCTTTGCTCGGTTCCGCCAATTAAAAGCACGGAACCCACCTGCGCCAGTTTGAGATCGTATTCGGGATAGTCGAAACGCAACCTTGCCTTCTGCGCGATGAGATTTTCGTAGAACGAAACGGTCTCTTCAAAGCGGGCAATCAGCACGCATCGACGGATCAGGATATTGAGGACTTTCATTATATCTCCTTCGCCATTTTCTCAGAGATAGCGTAGCAGCACTGAGGTGGAATGTAAGGCTCAAGTAGCAGAAGAGCGTGACGTATAGTTGTGGCCTGCGTATAAGAAGATATCGGCAATGACCTTGTGCGCTGGATAAGAAAAGTTGCAGTTAAAAAATATTTATTTTGTAATGATGCTGTGGTGTGATTGCTGAGCATACGATTAGCGGGATGATTAAGAGGGGCTAGATGGAAAGTTTAATTTCTTCGATATGGAATTTTGATGGACTGATAAATAGCGCGTTAATTTTTGTTACTTTTGGTTTATTAGGAGTGTTTGTCTGGAAACGGGCAGGATCCGCATATTCTTTATTGAACCGGCTATGGGAGTTCTGCCTGGGAGGGAAAACGTTTCACGACGGTAAAATAAATGCATATTTCAATGAGAGAAATGATGTTGAACGTTTTAATGTTTTATTTAATGTCGGCGCAAGAAATAAAGAAGAGATCAAGTCACTGATTAACTGGACGAAAAAGAAAAATATAGATGTTCGTCATGTCACAGCCGCGAAAGGATGGTTTGAAATATCAACGCTTAAGGCAATAAAACCATTATTTATCGCTAATGTTGGTGTATTTGTCTCTTGTGTGTTAACTATGCTGCTATTATCAAATTTTATGTTGCTGGCATTGAAGCCATCCGCACTAGTACGATTAGGCGACGACAAGTCATGGGTTTGGATTAATGATCATATTGCTGAGAGTTCGATCTGGACCAATGATTACCTTCCCCTGAACTGGACTGAGTGGAAGCTCGATAAAAAACAGTGTGAAAGTGAAGATTTCGATAAAACGGTTTTCTCAGAAAAAGCGGGGATAAGTGTGCGCTCGGTTGACAGGATTTGTGAGAACTTTTCAAGTGGTTCGTTGAGTGATACTATAAATAATATTATTAAAAATCAAAAACTGGCATGGGTTTTGGCTATTTACCCCTTCATCTTTACGATTATTTGCTTTTTTAGCTTGTTACGCAGAGGTGCTGCTTCTAAACTTTATAATGAAGTACATAACTCACAAAATTAATATTTATATAAATTCATTTCCGTCTGGCATTACTGTTTGCATCGATCGGAATTAAATGACAGGTCCGAGTACAGAAGCTGTCACCGGCCGCTACCGGTTGCCTGCTGCCTGCAGGCAACCTCAGCTACATTCGCAATGTATCAATGACCGCTCTCAGCGCGGGCGACACATTGCGGTGCGGGTAATAGAGAAATGAACCTTCCAGACGCTGGCTATAACGCTGGAGCACCCGGATAAGTGTGCCCTGGGCTAGATCGTCGGTAATCAGCTCTTCCGGGACATAGGCCAGCCCCAGACCGAGCCTCGCCGCTTTGGCCTCCATGTAGCTATCGGCGAAAGCCCACTGTCCCTGAGGTGGGTGGGTGATTTTTTTGCCATCCACATTAAGTTCCCAGGCGTAAAGGCTGCCGTCGCCGAACTGATAAGCGATGCAGGGGTGGGCGACTAAATCGGCGGGCGTTTGTGGAAAGCCGTAGCGGCGAAAATGTTCCGGTGTACCCACCACCGCCATCTCCATATCGGGCGAAATGCGTACCGCAATCATGCCGCTTCCGACTTCCGGGCCCAGACGCACGCCCGCATCGAATCGCTGCGCAATAATATCGACAAACCGGCTTTCGCTGATCAGTTCCAGTCTGATATCGGGATAGCGGTGTTTAAATACTGCCAGCTTCGGCAGCAGGACTTTATCAATGGCATGCTGGCTGGCATTGATGCGTACCGTACCGGAGGGCGTTTGACGATAGTGGGCCAGCGTGGCGAGTCCCATATCTAAGGCGTCGAAACCGGATTCGACATTGTGATAGAGCTGCTCACCCGCCTGAGTGAGCGACAACCGGCGGGTGGTACGCACCAGAAGCTGAACGCCCAGCCGCTCTTCAAGTTCACGAACCGCACGGCTTACACCGGACTGCGCCAGGCCAAGTCGTTGCGCTGCGGCGGTAAAACTGCCTTCCCGCACCACCTGCATAAACAGATAGAGGTCATTATAGTTTTCCCGTTTCGCCATTCTCCCGCCTCGTCACCCAGATGCCATTTAGAATAATATGGTTTTAATTTTAGCATTTTTCAGCCTCTAATCAGAACCATTACTGCTGGCTACACTAAGCGCACGACAACAAAGCACAGCAGCGTTGTCTACTGAAGAGTTGCATTGATCACGTTTATTTAGGGGAATTTTGATGACGGTTTTCACCAAAAAACTGACAGCCGCGATACCCGCCATGCTGCTTTGCGCCTCATTAACTGGAGTCACAACGATGAGCTCTGCTGAGACAACTAACCCGAATGCGCCTGTTTCACTGATTGAACAATGGGATAAAACGTTTGCTGAGAGTTTGAAAGTGGATCACCGTAAGGTGACCTTCCAGAACCGCTACGGGATAACCTTAGTTGGCGATCTCTACCTGCCGAAGGATCGCGGTGAACGCAAACTGGCAGCCATTGCCGTGAGCGGTCCCTTCGGCGCGGTAAAAGAGCAGTCCAGCGGCCTGTATGCCCAGACGCTGGCCGAACAGGGGTTTGTCACCCTGGCGTTTGACCCATCCTATACGGGCGAAAGCGGTGGCTACCCACGCAACGTAGCCTCACCGGATATCAATACCGAGGATTTCAGTGCCGCGGTGGACTTTCTGGGCCTGCAAAAGGAGGTGGATCGCAACCGTATCGGTTTGCTCGGCATTTGCGGCTGGGGCGGTATGGCCCTGAACGACGCGGCGATGGACACCCGCGTCAAAGCGGTGGCGACCAGCGTCATGTATGACATGAGCCGCGCGATGGGGCATGGGGTAGGCGATGGCAAAGACCGCTACACGACAGCCGACCGCCGAGCGGTACTGCAGTACTTGAACGCGCAGCGCTGGAAGGATGCGGCAAACGGTACTTCCGCCCCCGGTGGGCATGACATATATGTTGATGATAAAGGCAACGTCAGCGCTGCCGATCGTATTTTGCCGGAAACCTTGCCCGCCAACCCCAATCCGGTCCTGAAAGAGTTCTTCGATTATTACCGTATGCCGCGAGGTTTCCATGCGCGTTCGGTTAATTCAACCGGGGCCTGGAATGCGACGATGCCGCTGTCGTTTATGAATATGCCGCTGCTGAGTTACGCCAGCGAAGTGACTATTCCGACGCTTATCGTGACCGGCGAAAAAGCCCATTCACGCTATTTTGCCGAAGATGCCTTTAAGGCCATCGGCAGTAAAGAGAAAGCGCTGGTGATTGTCCCAGGCGCAAACCACGTCGATCTCTATGACAACGTCGCGGGCAAAATTCCCTTTGCGACGTTCGCGCAATTTTTTAAAACCAACCTGAAATAGATCTCCTGTGCCGGAGACATCCCCAAAGCCGCCACGCGCCTGCGGGCGGCTTTGTCTTGTCGGAGAGAAATAATGTCTGCATTAGGTCACACCCGGGCACACTGGAGCGGCGTCCTGGCGATGACGCTCTGCGTATTTGTGCTCATTGCCTCAGAATTTATGCCGGTCAGTCTGTTGACACCCATCGCGGGTGATTTACACATTACCGAGGGATTAGCCGGTCAGGGCATTGCGCTTTCTGGCGCACTGGCGGTACTGACCAGCCTGACGATATCCCGTCTTACCGGATCGCTGGACCGTAAATGGCTGCTGCTGGGGCTCACGGCGTTGATGGCAGCCTCTGGGGTGATTATTGCCCTGGCGTCCAGTTTCCCGGTTTATATGCTGGGCAGAGCGCTCATTGGGATCGTCATCGGCGGCTTCTGGTCGATGTCGGCGGCAACGGCCATTCGGCTGGTGCCGCAACGCCAGGTCCCCCGCGCACTGGCCATCTTTAACGGCGGCAACGCGCTGGCCACCGTTGTGGCAGCGCCGCTGGGCAGCTACCTGGGGGCCACCGTCGGCTGGCGCGGCGCCTTTTTATGTCTTGTCCCGCTGGCGGTGCTGGCCTTCGTCTGGCAATGCATTAGCCTGCCGTCGATGAAAAGTCCGCGCGCACCACAGCGGCAGGGATCGGTGCTGCGTCTGTTCCGTCTTTCTACGCTATCCCTGGGATTGCTGGCCTGCGGACTGTTCTTTATGGGACAGTTTACCTTATTTACCTATGTGCGACCGTTTCTGGAGACGGTGACCCAGGTCAGTCCTTCTGGTCTGTCCCTGATATTGCTGACAATGGGTATCGCCGGTTTTATCGGCACGCTGCTTATTACGACCGTTCTGAATGCCCGATTTTATCCGACGCTGGTGGCTATCCCGTTGTTAATGGCCGCAATTGCCGGAACGCTTCTGCTGGCCGGACACCACACGGGATCGGTCGCCGTACTGTTAAGCCTGTGGGGGCTGCTGGCGACGGCGGCGCCCACAGGCTGGTGGACATGGATTGCGCGGACGCTGCCCGAGGATGCGGAGACGGGCGGCGGGCTGATGGTCGCCGTGATCCAGCTATCGATAGCCCTCGGGTCAACGGTAGGCGGCCTGGTGTTTGATAGTCTGGGATGGCACAGCACTTTTGCACTGAGCGGTCTGTTACTGCTGGGCGCGGCAGGGGTGACTTTTCTGCTCTCTGTCAAAATCAGATCATCTCAGCGCACTGCGATTAATGAATTGAATGCATAAGTCAAATCAGGAATGACAGGCTAATCGTGACCGCGTTCCTGTCTTACCATGGTGTTTTAACAAGAGGGGAGCTTCACCGTGGAATATTCAGTATTAAGTAACGCTCGCAAAATGCCGATGCTGGGTTTCGGCGTTTTCAAGGTGACCGATAAAGCGGAGTGTAAGCAGGCGGTGTTGAACGCCATTCGCACCGGTTATCGCCTCATCGATACCGCTGCCGTCTACGATAATGAAGATGCGGTGGGTGAGGCCGTGCGCGAAGCCATCGCCGAAGGTCTGTGTACCCGCGAGGCGCTGTTTATTACCTCCAAACTGTGGGTCCAGGACATGGCCAACACCGGGATGGCGAAAGCCGGGATTGCCGCGTCATTAAAAAAATCGGGCCTGGAATACTTTGATCTTTATTTGCTACATCAGGCGATGGGCGATTATTTCAGCGCCTGGCGTGCGCTGGAAGAGGCCTATGAGGCCGGTACCCTGAAAGCGATCGGCGTCTCCAATTTTTACCCCCATGTGTTAGCTAACTTCTGCGAAACTGTCAGAATTAAGCCAATGGTGAACCAGGTTGAACTGCATCCTTATTTCGCGCAGCCCGCGGCGCTGGAAGCCATGAAGCATTATCACGTTCAGCCTGAAGCGTGGGCGCCGTTAGGCGGCGGCAGACATAATCCGTATCAAGATGCATTGCTTCGGGGGATCGCCGATGCGCACCAGAAAACCATTGCGCAGGTTGTTCTGCGCTGGAACGTGCAGCGTGGCGTCACGGTGATCCCTAAATCCACCCGCCAGGAGCGCATTGAAGAAAATTTTGCTATCTGGGATTTCGTATTAACAGATAACGAAATGGCGCAAATCAGCGCCCTGGATTTAGGCTATGTTGGCGAAGCGGTAAAACACTTCAACCTTGAGTTCGTTCGCGGATGTCTGGGGGTGAAAATCCACGACTGATTGCGGCATCGGCTGATTCGATATCCATCTCCTCGCCTGCGCTGCGGCGACGGGTTCAGTATGCTGGTTAGCGCCCACGCGTTTGCCGCGATGGTTGTCAATGCGGTAGTCGATCGTCACGGGCAGCTGACTGGTGACAGTTGATCCTCTGGCCGGTGACATGTCGGTTGGATGCTTCCGTCGCAGTGGCCTTTAAAGCGGCAGTCACCCGGGAAATTTTCGCTACCAATGACCGCGTGACGCTGCGCTTTATCGATGCGGGAGAGATCTTTCCTGCCGAACGCCTGGCGCTGGCGCGTAACGATGAGCACTTTGATGTCGATCCGTTAGCGGAAGGCGGCAGAGGCTTGCGGCTTATTCTGCGAGCGGTGGACTATTTTAATGTGGAAACTGGCGCCGGGGAGAATGTGACTACCCTGATAGAAGCGTTGACTGATACCCGCCTAAGCCATGCCACCGACGATCGCTGCGGGTGAGGGAACAGACGTTGCCCCCGGGTGAATCACCGGGGGAATTTCCCCACCCGCGTTCACCGGCTTCATCATCTTATTGCTGTGCCTGGGCAGCGGAGTGCACGCCCAGGTGATGAGGACGGATGGTATCTAATGTCATCATGGCTGATTTGCAGAAAATGCATTTCGCACCAAAAGGGTTTTTTTCAGTGACGTCAAACTGGGACGTTCTGTACTGGGAGCCATGGCAGCATGGGCATCTAAAATGGATATGTTCGATCATAATGTAAACCTTGTATGGGTGATGTTCTGTTGAAAAGACAATGGTCGTTTCAGGAAAATTAACGCGGCTGATTTTAGTTGGTGGTAAGCCGGGTTTTGGGTCAGAAGGCGGACATTTTAAGGAGCCGACAAGGATCTGACAGGGCCTGTTTACAGAAAAAGCAAACTACTAACGGGACTGCTCAAAGGAAGGTGGTATCAGGGATAACGCCTGGAGATGAGAACACGTACTCAGATAATAACTTTTTGTCTGGTAAATCGACTCAACGATTAACGCACGTGCCGTGAATAATAGCAAACGTTATTTTAGCCTTCCGGATGCCTGCTGCGCCAGGGGAGGCTTCATCAGCGCCGTCACCCAGTCGATAAATACCTGTACCCGGGCAGAGAGCTGCCGATTACTGGGATAGAGCAGGGAGAGCGGCAGCGGCGCAGGACAAAAATCGGCCAGCACTTCCGTTAACGCGCCCGACGCCAGATCGGCCTCAAGGCGGGGCAAGGGCGCCTGATAGAGGCCAAAGCCAAGCCTTGCCGCTTCGGCGCCGACGTCGGCATCGGAAGTCAGCAGCCGACAGGGCAAACTGACCTCGCTCTGACGGCCATCCTGGGTAAAGCTCAGCGGCAAGGTACGTTGCGTGCGCGATGAAACAAACCCGATCATCACGTGGCCCGTCAGTCCTTCAATCGTATGCGGGGTGCCGTACCGGGCGAGATAGGTCGGGCTGGCGCAGGTGATCTCCTGCAACCCGGCGAGCGGCCGGCAGATCATCTCGCTGTCGGGGAGATGGCCGCCGCGAATGACGCAGTCGACTCCCTCGCGAACCAGATCGACGTCACGCTCGCTTTCGCCGATCTGCAGCGTAATGTCCGGGTAGCGGGCGAGAAACTGCGGCAGCGCGGGCAGCAGCAGGGTCCGCGCCAGGTTGCCCGCCACGTCTACCCGAATGGTGCCGGAGATGCTCCCCCCGGCGCTGCGGTTGGCCTCCTCAAGGGCCGCCAGAATGGACACGCAGCGCTGATAATACAGCGAGCCTTCTGCCGTCGGCCGTACGTGCCGGGTGGTACGATGTAGCAGCCGCGCTCCGAGACTGACCTCCAACGCTTTAATAGCCGCGGTCGCTACTGGCCGGGAAACCCCCAGATCCGCGGCGGCGGCACTGAATGAGCCCCGTTCGACGATGCGCACAAACAAGGTCAGAGTATCCAGTTTATCCATGACATTGTTCCAGCTGGCAAAACTATCCTGTCGCCCAACGCGGTCTTATCGTCGGCATTCAGAGGCTTATAATCGCTCATGTTTTCAGCAGAGAGAAAAGGAGAAAACATGAACAATAGCGCAAAAATCGCCCTGGTGACAGGCGGCAGCCGCGGCCTGGGACGCGCGACCGTCGAAGCGCTGGCACAGCGCGGCGTAAATGTAGTACTGACCTACAAAACGCGTCTTGCCGAGGCGAACGAGGTGGTTACACGGGTTGAAGCACTGGGCGCCCGGGCGATCGCGTTGCCTTTCAGCGCCGGCGAAATCGACACCTTTGACGCATTTGTTAGCGCTTTTCAGGGCGCGCTGACGGAGCTGGGCGCCGATAAATTTGATTATCTGGTCAATAATGCCGGCAACGCCAGCGGCATGGGATTTCTTAACGCCACGGAAGCGGAATTCGATGCGCTGTATCACATCCACGTGAAGAGCGTTTTTTTCCTCAGCCAAAAACTATTGCCGCTGCTGGCCGATGGCGGGCGAATAGTGAATGTTTCGTCTGGCCTCACCCGCATCGTGATGGCGAACCGGGCGCCCTATGCGATCATGAAATCCGCGGTGGAAACCCTGACTCGCTATATGGCGTTTGAGCTGGGCAGTCGCGGGATCACGGTGAACTGCGTGGCGCCCGGCGCCATCGCCACCGATTTCAGCGGCGGGGTGGTGCGGGATAACCCGCAGGTCGCTCAGGCGGTGGCGAATATGACGGCGCTGGGCCGACCTGGCCTGCCAGAGGATATCGGGCCGATGATCGCCTCGCTGTTATCCGATGATCATCGCTGGGTGAATGCCCAGCGAATTGAAGTGTCCGGTGGAATGCGCATCTGAGCGAAGAAAACCGGGGCTGTTTTCATCCGTAGTCAATCGATATGTCAGTGGATGCCGATATAGCGCGACGCTGTGGAGAGATAAGGAAATAATGATCTGCCGCGTTGCTCGTTAAATATTAGTGATTGACCTTATTGCCTGAATGCGCAAGATTATTGTTGAATAAACAGTCAATATGCTAAATATATTTAATGCACGTATGAAAGGATTTAAGATATGGATTTTGAAAATGAATTGACCAGTAAGATCCTTGATCCCATTCACGGCACTATTCGTTTGACGACACTCGAGATTGCCTTTATCAATCACCCCCTTTTCCAGCGCTTACGCAATATTAAACAGAACTCTTTTTTATATAAGGTGTTTCCCTCTGCGGTGCACAGCCGCTTCGAACACTCTCTCGGGGTGCTGCATTTATCAAGTGAAATACTCAATAATTTACGCCTGAATGCGATACGGTATCAAAAGAAATATGATGATGGCCATGTGTTTGGTCATATCGATCAGATACCAAAACACAACATTCAGGAGTTGAGACTCGCTGCCCTGATGCATGACATCGGGCATGGGCCGGTATCCCACCAGTTTGAGAGTTTTATGCCTGGTAAGCACGAATTCTCCGATGTTCTCCCCACAGCCTACCATTCGATCATTGATGTATTAAGCAAGCCAGAACAGAAAGTTGAACATGAACAGCTTTCGCTGTTGTTCAGCCTGATGATTTATCATGATCTGAGAAAACAAGGTAAGGTCGATGACGAAATAAATATCGAAAATGTGTTAAAAATTATCGAAAAAAGATACGGTGACCAACAGATCATTGAGGAAATTAATGGAAAGGCAACAGATATCCTGCCGTTAATGACCTCGATCATCTCTTCCTGTCCGATCGATGCCGACCGGATGGATTACTTGCTCAGAGATGGCTATTTCTCCGGCGTCAAGTGTGGCATCTACGATTACAATCGCTTGTTTATGTCAATTGTCCCGGTCGAGGAACAGGGAAAATTGTACCTTGCTTACAAAGAGAGTGGGATTGATTCGATCGCTGAGTTTATTGGGGCGCGCTCCAGCCTTTTTTCGCAGGTATATTACCATAAAACAAACCGCGCCTTTGCGACGATGTTGAGCACATTATGTGAGATTATGCAAAGCAAGGATCCACAAAATGTCATTATCGCTGACGTTACCGACCGTATCGTTGACCATAGCGATGAAAGCTTCATCGACGCGCTGAAGGAGTTTTATTTGTCGTGCAGTGATGATTATTTTTTGAATGACAAGGTTGGTGAATGGATAGATATCAGCGATACCGAGGCGGTTAATAAAAAAATACTTGATGACATTATTAACCGACACCCATGGTCGAAGGTCTATGAGGCCAAACACTCTGTGTATAAAGCTAACATCGTTGACAAGGAAAATAAGGCGTGGAAGAGTCAACTCACCGGGTTATTGACTTCTGTATTACAGCCTCATTTCAAACCACATGAATTTGCCGTTGATATTGTCTCCGACTGCGCCTTTAAAGACCTGGATAAAACCGAAGTTAAGCTTTTGGTGAAAGATCTTAAGAACCGCTACGAAATAAAACCGTTAATTGAATGTGGTGATAAGTTAAATCAGTATCAAATCATCAAATATTGCATTCGGGTATTTGTTGACCGCGATATCAAAGAACGCGTAACTCCTGAAATAATCTATAAAATCAATGACATAGTGGTCAAGCAGATCGCGTTGCTGAATTGATGATGCCCGTCAGGGCAGCGATAAATCTTTCAGGGGCTGGTTTTTTAACCGGCCCCTGAAGATAAGCGGTAAATCGTGGCGCATCCCCGCCATCGGTATAACATACAACAGCGCGTTTACCCGAGACTAAACACCGCGCTGAGGCATAGATTCCCGCAGGGGAGCGGGTGGCTCAACAAAAACACCGGCTCAGTATGGTTATTCCGCCAGCAGGGCGGCGAATTTCGTCAGCCACTGTGGATGAGCAGGCCAGGCGGGGGCGGTAACCAGGTTACCGTCCACATGCGCCTGGTCGATACCAATATCCGCATAGTGCCCACCGCTCAGGCGCACTTCCGGAGCGCAGGCGGGATAGGCGCTGCAGGTCCGTCCCTGCAGAATACCGGCGGCGGCCAGCAGCTGCGGGCCGTGGCAGACGGCGGCGATAGGTTTACGCGCGGCGTCGAATGCCTGTACCAGTTTAATAACCTCCTCGTTCAGGCGCAGATACTCCGGCGCCCGGCCGCCGGGGATCACTAGCGCATCGTAGTTCTCGGCCTTTACTGCGGCGAAGTCAGCGTTCAGCGTGAAGCGATGGCCCGGCTTTTCGCTATAAGTCTGGGCGCCGTCAAAGTCATGGATTGCGGTCATGACATAGTCGCCAGCGGCTTTATCCGGGCAGACGGCATCGACCTGGTGGCCAATCATCTGCAGTGCCTGAAAAGGAACCATCGTTTCGTAATCTTCGGCATAATCGCCGACCAGCATTAGGATTTTCTTGCTCATCTTTGTGTCTCGTTGTGGGCGAAAGGTGTCTTAGATATAGCCTGGCGACTTGCAGAATGCGAACCGTTCAGGATGCCGACGACGGTGTCGTGTGCGTCTTGTAACCGGGCTCATGTTTTTTTGCTAACGACAACTTTGTTCGACATCGCGCTGTGGCTCGTTATCCGCAAAAAATCGGTTTGGGGGGAGTAAGGGGAGCAGAAGAATATTGTTACCGTTTAGATTTCGCGCCAGCACTATTAAGCGTTCGCCGCGAAGGGGCAATCGGATGGAAGCCAGATATTTTCCCTCTGAGTAATTGATTGCGTTGTTACGCTAAATTTGCATAATGAGCGAATTATATTGCCCCAGTCGTCTCTATGGTTTCCTTTATTCATCCGCTTAATGTTTTAGCCCGCCTTATAGTATCCATTGCAAACATTCCTTTGGTGCATTATTTATTGAATTTATCATTGACTGTTGTTTCACATTTTAAATATTGATATTCATGGTGCTTTTATTTTCGTGGTGAAAGTGGGTGTTTATGAATAAATATAATTATTAGGTGGTTAAGTTGATCGGTAATCCATTTTTGCTTTATCATCGTCACGTTTCACATCAATATATCTTCAATAATTATTCCTTAAGGAAAGGAACTGCTATGGCTGATACGTTCCAGAATGAAGTCCCCAGGGCGCGCATTAATCTCAAATTATCTCTTCATACCGGCGGCGCGCAAAAGAAGGTCGAACTGCCGCTGAAGCTGCTTACCATTGGCGATTTTAGTCATGGGAAGGAAAACCGGCCTTTATCGGAAAGAGAAAAAATCAACGTCAATAAAAATAATTTTAACAGCGTACTTTCGGAATTTAGCCCGGAAGTTAACCTCTCGGTGCCGAATACGCTGGCCGGCAATGGCGAAGAGGAGAACGTCAGACTGCGTTTTACCGACATCAAAGATTTTGAACCGGAGCAGGTTGCCCGGCAAATTCCGCAACTCCGCGCCATGCTGGCGATGCGTAATTTATTACGCGATCTCAAATCCAATCTGCTCGATAACGCCACTTTCAGAAAAGAGCTTGAGGCAATCCTGAAAGATCCGGCGCTGTCCCAGGAATTACGCGACGAAATGTGTGCGCTTGCCCCGAAATAAGTGCGGGGCAAGTCTGTTAATGGATTAACCGGGAAAATGCTAATGTCTGTTACCACAGAAAACGCCCCTGTTCAGGGGCAAACCACGCTGCAGGAAAACAGGGCGGGCGAGGGCGTTTACGCCTCGCTGTTTGAAAAAATTAATCTCACCCCGGCGTCTCGCCTCGGGGATATCAACGACTTTCTGGACGATGCCGCGCTCTCCGAGGCGCCGGCGGCGGAACGTCTCACCGCGGCGATGCAGGTGTTTATGGAACGCATCCGCCCGTCCGGCCGGCGGGTGGAAAAGCTCGACAAAACGCTGATCGATCACCATATCGCCGAGCTGGATTTCCAGATAAGCCGTCAGCTGGACGCGGTGATGCACCATCAGGAGTTTCAGCAGGTCGAATCCCTGTGGCGCGGCCTCAAACAGCTGGTGGACAACACCGACTATCGGCAGAACGTCAAAACGGAGATCCTCGACGTCGCCAAAGACGATCTGCGCCAGGACTTTGAGGACGCGCCGGAGCTTATCCAGAGCGGCATGTACTGGCACACCTATACCGCGGAGTATGACACTCCCGGCGGCGAGCCGATCGGCTCGGTGATCTCGGCCTATGAGTTCGACGCCAGCCCGCAGGATGTGGCGCTGCTGCGCAATATCTCCCGCGTCTCTGCGGCCGCCCATATGCCGTTTATCGGCGCCGTCGGCCCGGCCTTCTTCCTGAAAGAGACCATGGAAGAGGTGGCTGCCATTAAGGATATCGGCAACTACTTCGATCGTGCGGAATATATTCGCTGGAAGGCGTTTCGTGAAACCGACGATGCCCGCTATATCGGCCTGGTGATGCCGCGCGTGCTGGGTCGTCTGCCGTACGGTCCGGACACCGTGCCGGTGCGCAGCTTCAACTATGTCGAGCAGGTGAAAGGTCCGGACCACGAAAAGTATCTCTGGACCAGCGCGGCGTTCTCCTTCGCTTCCAATATGGTGAAGAGCTTTGTCAATAACGGCTGGTGCGTGCAAATTCGCGGTCCGCAGGCCGGCGGCGCGGTGAAAGATCTGCCCATCCACCTGTACGATCTGGGCACCGGCAACCAGGTGAAGATCCCTTCCGAGGTGATGATCCCGGAAACGCGGGAGTTTGAGTTCGCCAGCCTGGGCTTTATCCCGCTGTCGTACTACAAAAATCGCGATTACGCCTGCTTCTTCTCGGCCAACTCCGCGCAGAAACCGGCGCTGTACGATACCGCCGACGCCACCGCCAACAGCCGCATCAACGCGCGTCTGCCTTACATCTTCCTGCTGTCGCGCATCGCGCACTACCTGAAGATGATCCAGCGCGAGAATATTGGAACCACCAAGGACCGGCGTCTGCTGGAGCTGGAGCTGAACACCTGGGTGCGGAGCCTGGTGACCGAAATGACCGACCCCGGCGACGAGCTGCAGGCCTCCCATCCGCTGCGCGATGCCAGCGTGGTGGTGGAAGATATCGAGGATAACCCGGGCTTCTTCCGCGTGAAGCTGTACGCGGTGCCGCACTTCCAGGTCGAGGGGATGGACGTCAATCTGTCGCTGGTTAGCCAGATGCCCAAAGCAAAAGCATAAGGCAGGACGGGATGAAAATTTATCGTCCACTATGGAACGAGGGGGCTTTACTATCTCCTCAACAGTTCCAGCAGCAGACTGAATGGGAGTCTTTCCGCAGTGCCGGTGCATCAGCGCTGGCATCCCCATTCCCCTGGGGCGTGGAAAAAATTGAGTTTAATGACAGTCTTCTTTCGTCCGGCCTTATCCAGATTACGCAGTTACGCCTTTGGCTGGAAGATGGTTCATTAATTGATGCGCAAAGGAGCGATTTGCCTCCGGCGCCGCGTGAGTTAGATGCCAGCCAGCTGACAGGTCGTGATGCGGTAACTGTAGTCATTGCATTGCCGCATATGCAGCCTGGCATAAGCAACGTTGAACAGGAGGGCGTCAGTTCAGAACGGCCGCTTCGCTATAGAGAAGAGTGGGTAACATTGCAGGATGCCTTTGGCTCTGAAGAAGAATCTATAGCAGTTGCCCGGTTTAATTTCACCATCCGGTTTGCCCATGAAAGCAATGATTCCTGGAAAGTGTGTCCGGTCGCAAGACTGATTCGGGATGGACAAAATGCGTGGCGACAGGATCTATCTTTTATTCCTCCAGTAGCGTCATTTGGAGCAAGCCCGGTTCTTCACGAACGTCTGATGTTGCTTAACCGCCAGTTACGCTCCCGACGCCAGCGTTTGATGACGATGCGCCGAGAAAGCAACGAAAGGCTTGCCGATTTTGCCGTCGCCGATGTTTCCCTTTTCTGGTTGCTGAATGCACTGAATTCTCACGCCACAGTGCTAGCAGAATACGAACGTTTTCCTTTACGTCCACCTGAACAAGTATGGGCTGAGCTCGCTCGTCTGGCAGGCAGTATGCTGACCTTTTCCCTGGACCATGATCTGGACGCCATACCGGGTTATGACCACGAGGAGCCAGCTAAGGCGTTTCCTCCGCTGTTTGACCTGATAACGGGTTTGCTTGAGGCAAGTCTGCCATCCCGAGTCATTGCTCTGGAAATGACCCGTCCGGACGGACAGACCTGGAAGGCCAACCTCCACGATATCCGTCTGCGTGAAGAGGCCGATCTCTATCTCTCTGTACGCTCGGATATCCCGGCCTGGCAGGTTGCCGAGAAATTTCCTGCACTCTGTCAGGCAGGTTCACCTGATGATGTCCGCGAAATCTATGGTGCTGCGCTCAAGGGGATCCCGTTGATACCGGTGAGCAGAGTCCCGGCAGCGTTGCCTGTACGCATGGAAAACCAGTACTTCGCACTTGATATAGAAAGCCCTGCTGCGCATGAAATGCTGGAGCAGGGGGTATGTATGTTCTATGTGCCTGAGTTACTTGGTGCTTTGGAACTTGAACTGTTTGCGGTATTGCGCTCATGAGACAGGATATCGATATCGACCAGCTAATGACGGAGACCTGGCTCACCGTCACCATGCTTAAGAAAGGCGCCATCACGCTTAATGGCTCTGCGCTTTACAACGCATGCGTTAAACAAGTTGAAAGTGTGCGGGAAGCGCTGGAGCGTGCCGGTTATGACGATGCCAGTGTGGAACATATTTCCTACGCACAATGTGCCTTGCTGGACGAAACGGTGATGAGCCGTAAGCCCGAAAAAAGCGAAGGAGGAGAGGAGCCGAAAGTAGATGAAGGCCAGATGGTCTGGCGTAAAGCACCGCTTCAGGCCCGTTTTTTTGGCTCACTTCGGGCAGGTGAAGCACTATGGGATCGGATTGCAGAGGTTCTGCGTCAGCCCTCACCGAACCCGGCCGTTTTAACCTGCTATCACCGGGTGATAGCGTTGGGCTTTCAGGGATTATACAGCCTGAAAGCGGTCAGCCAGTCACAGCGGGATGAGGTAGTGAAAGCCCTTTCTGAGCGAGTTTCTCCACCTGATGCTGGCCTGTCGCTGGTTGTTTACCGGATAGGGAAACATCGCTGGAGTCTGATGCGCTCGGTCTGGTTCTGGATAGTGCTGGCCGTCATTCTGACCGGGATTATCTGGTGGGGTGGCCATCTGTGGCTTGAGGCGCTGTTGTCAGCACAAATACCGGAGCTGCATGGCTAATGCGCAGAAAAGTCATCATTTCGGTAGGCCTACACACTTTAGCAGCTGTAGCCGCGCTACTGTGGTTGCTGTGGTATTTCATTCCGACAGGCAACGTATTTAAAGGCCTGTCCACTTTGCTGATCCTCCTTCTGGCAGGCTGGTATGTGTTCAAAAACTGTCGGCATGAGGAGCCCGTACCCGACGCTTACCTCCCGGCGGCTGAACTGCCATTACTCGACGCTGAGGGCCCCGTTGTACTGGTGTGTGGCGACATGCTGGATGCGTTGTTTCAGGGAAGCCCTCTGCGTAAAACAGCCCAGGGATGGTGGCTACGGGTCGGCGACGTCAGCCGGTTAGCTGACGTTGTCCGCAGCATACAGACGCAGTTTCCGCGCCAGGTCGGTCAGCTCTCGGTAATGTACCGTTGCCTGCCAGACCATCATCAGGATGAAGCCGTACTTCGTTCCGCACTGAAAACGCTCCGCCAGCAGTGTAAACAGATTAAATCCCTGACGGGTATCACACTGCCGGTTGTGTTGAACGCTGAATTATCCGGGCCTGAAACGCCATGGATAATCGTCCGGGGTGACAAGCCGATGGTATGTCCCCTTAATGATTCACCGCAGGCATTCATTGACTGGCAGCAGACGGACGCCAATATCCTGGCGCTGCCGGCAGTCAGCCAGGCATTTTCCTTTATCCGTAATACGTTGGCTGATGAGCTGGATAAACCTGACCGCTTAACGCCGCCGGTGCGTGCATTTTCCGTGATCATGCGGCTCGGAGTAGTCAGCCCAGAGACTCGGTCTGTCTGGGCCGGTTGGCTCTATTCCCGTACCTGCTTGCAGTTTTCCCGAGCTCCCGGGCAGTCATCGACAAGTCTGTTCCCGGATGCGGTTTTGCCACTACTGGCACCGTTTGCCTCGCCAGTACAGGGAGGCAAACGTACCCGTCTTCTGGTTCTGCTGATATGGCTGTGCGTTCTGACGGCGTTGGGCATATCCGCCCTCAATAATCGTGATCTTATCCGTCATGTCAGTACCCATTTACAGCGCTGGAATGCTATTCCAATGAATCACTACCCCCCTAAAGCAGAATCACTGGTTGCACTGAAACAGGATGCGCTCCTGCTTGAACGCTGGCAGCGTCAGGGAGAGCCTTTACGTTATAGCCTGGGTTATTACCCGGGACAACGTCTGTGGCTGGCCTTGCAGCAGGCTATCGATACCTGGACACCGCCACCCGCCCCTGAACCGAAACCGGTACCGAAAATTGTACGACTCGACAGCATGTCACTGTTTGACTCCGGCAAATCGGTACTCAAAGGCGGCTCAACCAAAATACTCGTTAATGCACTGGTAGGGATTAAAGCCAGACCAGGCTGGCTAATCGTGGTCAGCGGTCATACAGACAATACCGGCAGCGTTCAGCTAAATCAGACCTTGTCTTTGCAAAGAGCTGAGGCCGTCCGTAACTGGATGCGTGATACCGGGGACGTACCGGAAAGTTGCTTTGCCGTGCAGGGTTACGGCGACAGTCGACCGATTGCATCAAACGACACGCCTGATGGCCGTGCGCATAACCGGCGTGTCGAGATCAGTCTGGTACCGCAGGCTGACGCCTGTCGTCTGCCAGGCGCAAAACATGCGTCACAGGATGTAGGTGACGTTTCAACTCGAGAAATGGAGAAGTAAACATGGCAATCCCAGTTTATCTGTGGCTGAAAGACGACGGTGGCGCGGACATTAAAGGTTCCGTGGACGTGAAGGACCGTGAGGGCAGCATTGAGGTGGTGGCGCAGGAGCATAATCTGTACATCCCGACCGATAACAACACCGGCAAGCTGACTGGAACCCGTATTCACACGCCGTTCCTGTTTACCAAAGAAATCGACTCTTCCAGCCCGTACCTGTACAAGGCGGTGACCACCGGCCAGACCCTGAAATCTGCTGAGTTCAAGTGGTACAAAATCAACGACGCGGGTCAGGAAGTGGAGTACTTCAACACGAAGCTGGAAAACGTGAAAGTGGTAAAAGTGAATCCAGTGATGCACGACGTCAAAGATCCTTCTTTCGAGAAGCACAACCATCTTGAGCGGATCGAACTGCGCTACGAAAAAATCACCTGGACCTACAAAGACGGCAACATCATTCATTCCGATTCCTGGAACGAACGCACTACGGCGTAAGAACCTGGCGGGCAGGTCCTCTCTGTCCGCTCTTTTTGCTGAGCGTCTGTTTCACGGGCGTTGAGCAAAGAAAAACACAATCTGCCTGCCTGACCTGATGCGCTTTGGACTCCTTATCAAAAGGAAACAGCGACGGGCGGTAGCGTGTCTGCGAACTGCTAAAGAGAGAATCTCATGGAAAATCCCGCCATCTTGTTACGCCGTCTTAACCCTTACAGCGCCCGCTGACAATGCATGCCATGTGCACCATTGTTGGCATGAATCTGGCACAGATGAGCACGCGTCTACAACGCCACTACGGCATTTCTACTCACATTGGCGAACGTCGCATCGATATGCTGACGATGGCGTCTTTGCTGCCGGATACCGGTGCCCGCAACATAATTGACGATTAGTGGTATCCTGAAAGGGAGAAGAACTATGATTGATAGCTTAAGCAGCCTGGCGCAGAAGGCGATGGATGAAGCCCTGAGCCTGTCCCGCTACCGGGTTGCTGTGCATGAATGCAGCGATTTCCTGGATGTTCTGCGTTACAGCGCGGTGGAATCCCTCAGTCAGCCCTGGCGGTATGACGTGGCGGTCACCTGCTCCTCTGCGGATATTGCCTGTGACACGTTACTGCTGAAACCCGCATCATTTACTTTCATGACCCCGGTGTTTGACGGCACCCCGGCGCTGCCGGTCCGGACGGTTTATGGCGTGGTGGAGTCGTTTCGCCGGATATCCACGTCAAATGACGATACCCGTTATGCTATGACGATCGTTCCCCGCATCGCCCTTCTGGACTATACGAAAGGGAGCGAAATCTATCTCAATCAGTCAGTCACTGAAGTTGTGGAAAAGGTACTGCGTAAATACGGTCTGGAAGGGCCTGATTTCGAGTTCCGGCTTTCCCGCGAATATCCGTCCCGGGAGCTCATCACCCAGTGGCGGGAGACTGACCTTGAGTTTATCCAGCGCCTGCTGGCGGAGGTGGGTATTTACTGGCGCTATGAAATGGACAGCCGACTTGAACAGGACGTGGTGATTTTTCAGGACAGCCAGCAGCAGTATGAATTTGGCGTCACGCTGCCACTGCGCAACCAGGCCGGGATGAGTGACAGCGGACAGGAGAGTATCTGGGATATTCAGACGGCATATAACGTGGTGAGCGGAAGGGTGGCCACCCGGGACTACAACTACCGGGAAGCGCTGACGCCGCAGGACAGCACGGAAAGTATCAGCTGTCAGGAAGGGATCACCGCCGGTGAAATTTACCACTACGCGGAGCCGTTCCTGACAGCAGGTGACGCGGAAAGCACCGAGAACGGTGCGTTCTTTGCCCGTCTGCGACACGAACGCATTCTGAACGCGCAATATCATGTCACCGGGCATTCCTCCAGCCCTCATCTGGCGCCGGGTCAGGTTCTGGAAACGGACGGCTCCTTACCCGATGCCGTTAAGGAAGGTATCGTCATCACCACGGTACGCACCAGCGGTTCACGTAAAAGTAGCTTTACGCTGACGTTTGAGGGTATCCCCTACAGCGAAACCGTCTGTTACCGTCCGGCGCTGCTCAGTCGCCCGGTGATATCCGGCTCGCTGCCTGCCCGGGTGGAAAGCACACAGAAAGGTGATACGTACTCCTGGCTCGACCCGGAGGGCCGCTATCGTGTGAAACTGGACTTTGACCGCAACAGTACCGAACAGGGTTATGCGTATCTGTGGCTGCGGCTGGCGAAACCCTATGCCGGTGATACTTACGGCTTCCACTCACCGCTTCTCGACGGAACGGAAGTGGCCGTCGTATTTGACGGTGGAGACCCGGATCGTCCCTACATCGCTTATGCCCTGCATGATTCAGAGCATCCGGACCATGTTACCAGCGAGAATCATACGCGGAACGTGTGGCGCACGCCGGCGAACAATAAGTTGCGAATGGAAGACAAGCGCGGCGAGGAGCATATCAAGCTCGCAACGGAATATGGCAAAACGCAGCTGAACATGGGGCACCTGGTCAATGGCCAGCGTGAAAAACGCGGGGCCGGTTTTGAACTGCGAACGGATGAGTATGGCGCAGTCCGTGCGGCAAAAGGGCTGTTCCTGACGGCGGATGAACAGGCCAAAGCCCAGGGGCCGGTACTGGAAATGGCCCCTGCCATTAATCAGATTAACCAGGCGAACAGCCAGATGCAGGCCCTGAACAGCGCCGCCGAAGCCGCCGGAGCCCTGATCTGCGACATCAATACCCAGATAAATTTTGTGACCGACAAAATCAAAGACCTCCAGTCTGCGGTCCTGCTGGGGAGTGCGCCGCAGGGGGTGGCACTGACCTCAGGCGAACACCTTCAGCTCAGCAGCACCCGTAACACCATGATCAATGCAGGCCAGCATCTTGATATCGGTGCGATGAAAAATCTGTCGGTAACGGTGGAAAAAGCCCTTGGTCTGTTTGTGCATAAAGAGGGGGCTAAGCTCGTTGCCAACCAGGGAGACATCGAGATTCAGGCTCAACACAACACGATGTCCCTGTTTTCTGAAAAACAGCTGACGGTGACCAGCAGTGAAGATGAAATTATTATCAGCACCCCGGAAACGCTGACGCTGAACGGCGGCGGATCTTACCTGAGGCTGAGTAAGAACGGCATTGAACATGGCTCATCAGGTGAGTTCATTATGAAGACGTCTGACTATCTGGTACCAGGATCGGGCGCAAATCTCCCCAACGAAACACCCAATTTCAGCCTGACGGATATCACTCAGGAAAGCAAAATCAGCAGCAAATCTTTCAATGACTAAGGGCTGATGATGGATCCATTAATTCCTCATATGCGTAATGTGTTTTTATTTGCATTTTTGCTTTGTTTATCAAATTTTACACAGGCATCCGAGCAAACAAGCCCAGAAAACATCGTGTACAATTTTTATAAGTCATATTTGAAAGAAGAATCATCGGACAACGGTCGATTTCTCAGCCAATATGTTTCTGATGAGTTAATGAAAAGCATTAACGACTCAATGATGTGTAATTATGATTCTGATGATTCAGTGTCGGCAGAAGAACTCGAAGGAAAATGTTCACAAAAGCGCGAATGCAAGCAGTTTAAAGGGCGTTATATTTGTAACTGGCATGGTGCTTGGGTTGATACTGATGTTGATTATTTTACAAAATCACAAGATGTTTATCCTTCATGGAAAGCAAGTATAAGTACCTTTGATGTATATCAGAAAGAGAATGACTCTTCAGTCAACGTTATTTTAGGAGCAGGTTCCGAGCCTAAAGTTAAATTTAATGTTGTGCTAGAAAAAATTGATAGGAAGTGGAAAAACACCAGCGTAACGGAACAATAAGAACGTGGTCATTTTCTAAATTTCTCACCTCGACTACTTATACAAATACCAACATATCTACGGAGAGACGTTCATGTTGAAGAAGATTATTTTTGCTTGCTGCTTATTCTGCGTGGCCAGTATAGCCTCAGCTTCAGCAGACGATAGTTCAATGCCTCGGGAAATTGTTGCAAATTTTTATCATGATTACCTTGTTGCGTCTGAAATGCCTGATATGGAATCAGCTGATAAACTAACTCAAAAAGCTATTTTTGAATATACAACTGAGCATCTCAGAAGTCTGCGGGATAATGATGAATCGGGTGCTGATTATTTTGTCGATGCTCAGGATATTTGTGAAGAATGGAAAGACAGCATTAATGTGGAAACTGTTTCAGAGAATGACCAGGTCGCACAAGTGAAGCTAACATTAGGATATGGTAAGGGTGTATCCCTGTATGCCGTTAACCTGGTTAAAGAAAAAGGGAAATGGTTAATGGATTCTGTTAAGCCCATATCTCATAGTAGTATTTATTGTCCTCGACAAGCAGAGGGAGGAGAATAAATGCTGGACAAGAATGTAGCAGTTAGTGTTTTAAACACTCAAGCCCTGGCCAGAGCGAAAATTAACGCCGAGAATTTTAAAAATGGCATAGATAAAAAGCTTAAATATGGCGAGTCAAAATGTGCCCGCTATGTTAAAAAAGCATTAATCGCTGGAGGGGCATCTGCAAAAAATTCAGGAATTGAATCAGCTAAAAATTATGGCCCATGGCTGCTTGAAAATAACTTTAAAGTTGTGGGTGGCGCTACAACAGTGTGTACTGGCGGTGTATTCACAATTTCTGGTCAGCAAGTGGGGGATGTTGTCGTAATCCAGGCAGCACCACACCATGTGCATGGTCATATGGCGATGTTTAATGGTACACACTGGGTATCTGATTTTGTCCAGGAAAGGGGGTTCTATCCTGCCCAGATATATCGTGATCAAAACATACCCTATACACTTTATCGTTATGGCGATAATACCACATCAGAGCAGAACGCCACGGCTACCCAAAAAGGAAAAATTAAAATTGTCTGGCCGATCCCTTCTAATAACCGGGGAAGTGAGTTCAATAATCAGGAAGAGATCCTCTCTCATGTCGGGGGGGAATCCACCGGGCAGTATATGATTGGCCGTAGCGGGATGTGGCATGGCGGGATCCATATCACGGAAGCAACGACCCCGTGGTGTGCTCTGAGTGGCAAGTCTCCTCTTGAAGCATTAGATTTCCCAGTTCACCTTTAAAGGTGAGCAGGCTGTGCGATGCATGGCTGATGGAGAAGTCGTTGCTTATCGTGTCTGCAAGGATTATCTGACGATTGCATGGGAATCCGGCCCACTGAGCTTTTCCGGTTCGTTTGTTCTGGTTAAACACTTTATTCAACCGGGGGAGAAGGAATCCAGCGGGCTGTATTTCTATACCCTGTATATGCACCTGGCTCCCTATTCAGCCTATAGTGTCAATCAGGCGGAAACCAAGTGGACAGTCCAGGATACGCTTTCTGCCTACGATCCAGAATGGGTCATGACCGCCAGTACCAACAATAAAAGTATCAGTGAAAGCTATCGCAAGGGTACGATCCCAAAAGGATCTATTGTTGAGTGGGATAAAACAGACAGCAGCCTCCATACCGTTGCATTTAATAAGCGAGAGTATGGCCTTGTTACTTTTGTTAGCCTCTCAGAACAGGCGTTGAAAAAGGGCAAGAAAACATCCCTGAAACCAGGGCAGCAATACTGGATGCTTGTGGACAAAAACAACCTGTCTCCTGGCACTGATGGGGTGGTACAGCCTTCCTGGTGGCAGAAACTCATGCCGCCAGCAAAAGAAGCGATGAAATTTGACCAGGTAGTATGCCCGACTCCCTTTGTTATCAGTGCAGGTGACCCTGTTGGTCACATGGGATATTACCAGGCACCTAAGGATGGCGGATATGAAGCGCGATACCAGGTTCATATCGAATGCACGAGTATGGATGATAATCTGGAAACGTTCCTGACCAACCCTGAGCAGGTGGGAGAAAAGAACCCACTCTGGCTGAAGTACGCTCCGGGCCTAGCGTTGTACAAAAAAGATGTTGCAACAGGAACATTCACAAAGGATACAAAGGTAACAACCAGGGCGGGGATCCTTCCACTGAGTCAAATGCAAACAGAAGTCGATAAGTCGACCAAACAGGAATACTGGCAGCTGCGACCAGAAAATGCTTACGTCCCTAAAGGCCAGGCGGAACCTCAACTTTTGTCGCAGTATGATCTGGCAAAGCTGGGCTTCAGAACTGAAACCGCAGAACCAGCCAGCTTTGATTACCTGGATGGAAAAAACCAGCCCACTGGATTCTTCCGTAACCTCATCGATTCGCTCTACCAGGCCGCGATAGATGATACACGAACCAGTCATGCTCTCGTGAAGCATAATTACCAGCGCCTGCTGGATAAAATTGACAGCGGAAGCGACCGCTATTCTCCAATGGAGTACTGGAGAGCACTTCACAATCCCGACTATCGTGACGTTATTCAGAAAACAATTGTAAAACATCCAAGCGACTGGTACTTCAAAAAAGGCGATGCTATCTGGCAACCATTCCTCAATGCGCTGAAAAAAGATGCCCCGGAGTGGAAGAAATATAGCGAAGATTTTATCGATAAAATGGCATGGATGCAGGATGTTACATCCGAAAAACTAGGGCCTTCATTGTGGCATATGCACCCCTTAAAATTTTTAGCCTCTCTAATTCAGACTAATGTAAATATTAGAATACTTCGTTTACGTGCATTTCTACGAATGATCCGCATTGGTGAGGGGACCATTCAGGAAGACGGATACAGAACGATGTTTACTGGTGCAAAATTTACAGATTTTAGTAAACACCCCAATACCAGACATGAAGCTAATGGTGTTGTTTCGACTGCTGCTGGAGCTTATCAATTTTTATACGGGACATGGAGAAATCTGCAACGTAGATATTCTTTCTCAGATTTCAGTCAGAGTAATCAAGACCTCGGTTGTATAGCGCTCATTGCAGGTCGAAAAGCATTAGACGCAGTAATGCAGGACAAGATTAGCGAAGCAATACATTTATGTCGTATTGAGTGGGCCAGTTTACCTGGTTCACCACATGGTCAACCAACTGCAAATAAAAAAATGATCATGGAAAAATATGAAGTCTACTTAGCTGAAGAAAAGCTAGGTAAAACAAGTTTACACGCCACTTCAGAAGAAATGACGAAATTTATTGAAGATAATTATCCGGAGTATTTATGAAAAAAATCATTTTCCTTCTACTAATTCCAGCATTTTGTAATGCAAACACTCCTACTGTTTTCAAATCTTCTTGCGGTGGTATTCAATACAGTATCGAATCATTTTGTAGTGTAAATAACCTTAAGGGTGACCAGGATAAACTTGACATACCAATTTGCAGCAAGCAAATTTTTGCCCTTGGTAAGGAAAACCATGATCTATCAAAGTTTACAGGTCTTGTAGAACGCATTAACAGCAAAGACGAAAAAATAAAAATGATGAATTTCGTCTTCTACGGAGCCTCATGTAAAAATGACAGAATTATTTTATCCGGCGCAGGTGGTTGCAATTCATGTGGTGAAACGTTCAAGACATTTAATCTATCAGGGGAAGAAATAAATGAGAAATCTACCACGCTAGATTTGGAGCCTATGCAGGATATTATCCCCGAGCTTTATTAATCTGATAATCATTAATTTCAATAATGATTTAGTAAAACAGATTTATTGTCAGGCTCTATGGTTTTTGCTTTGATGGATTCAAAAATACAATGCTTCAGGTAGATGAAATCAAACATTCTGCGGAAAGTCTTTTAGAACAACTTAATGCAGGAGAGATATCTTGAACAAAAAAATAGCTTTGCTAGTTTTACTAATCGCCCCGTCATTATATGCTAAAGAAAATAGATGTGGATGGTTAGAAAATCCAACCCCAGGAAACTACTGGTTGACGGATAAAGATGGTGACTGGACAATTTCAACCCAAGGAAAAGAAGGACCAACGGGAATGGAATATTTAGTCGGCTTTCCTTCTAAAGAATTTATTAACACAAATAATAGTTACGGATATGGTTGTGGTTGCATACTATCTGAGGCATCAAAGGAATCAAAAGAAATAACAAGAATATTCAACTTCAAGGCACTCCCTCTTCGCGTATGCAAAACGGACCCATCACTTAGAGAAAAAACAGAAGAAATTGAAAATGTTATGAATGATAATTAGTATTGTTCACATGTGGATAAACTTTTTAGATTCTTACAAAAATCAGAGTTTTTTCATACAAAGAGCCTCAGCATTTCAAATCTTAAAATTATTAGCTGAAATTGGGGTTAAAGGATGAAGATTATATTATTCGCATTATTCATGAGTTTGCCAGTAATTTCATTTGCAAAATTACCACAAGTTTGCAATTCCTCGATGCAATCTCATCCAGATATGATCAATTGCATACAAACCAGCACAAAAAAACAGAGGACTCCATTAAAGAGATTATTACCAAATCTGGTAATGAGTATTCAATTGATATGGCGTTTTATAATAGTCAGCGGAATTCTATTTCTGAACGATGCAGCTTATATAACTCGATGGAAGGTCAACGCACAGATTTGATAGAAAACCAATGCGAATATGATGGTGTAGAGCAACTAAATGATTTTATTAAAACCTATATGAAGACGGTTGATAATTATTAAAATGAACATAAAACTCTCTTTGGTTATATTAATTTTAATGGCATCGGCAACATATGCTCAATGTTCTCAAGCCAAAGATGTTGATATGCTGGTAACGGCAAGTAAGCTGAAAAACTCTGGCTTTGTCGATGGGCAAACAGGTCGCGTTACTACTGACTTATATGGTGACGGTAAAAAAGATATCATCGAGTATACGTTTCTGAGTTCAACACCACCAAGCACTTGTGATCAATCGGACCGTATGTCTAATCTCGATAATTCTCCTACTTTAACATTCGAAATCACAATGCATGATGGAAAATCAATAGATGCAGCATATATGTGTACATCCATTGGAATATCAAAAAAATCACACAAAGGGCTAAAAGATATTTTTTGCGGACCTAAATATATCTTGCGATGGAATGGTGACGAGTATGATACAGAATAAATATTCAAAAGCATTTACATGCCATTGAGTCCTGAATGGGTCTTTTCAATTGTAGAACCAGGCACTTATAGGTAAGTTAAATTAGTAGTGCCTCCACTGGATTATTCAAATAAAATGAAGATTAAGAACAAAACACTGACTTTACTTCTAATACTCCCTTGTATTTCACATGCTGCACTAAACGACTATTCCAGGATTGAAACTGATTGTCGCAAAATGAATCAAGATATAAATAACTCTGTTGTAATGGGTTGTGTCGACCAGGCATCAGACGCCGCAAAGAAAGACATGAACATTGTTTACCAGAAAATATACAAAATCATTAAAGCGCGTGGAATACCTGACATTACAAGTAAATTCGAGACGGCACAAAAAAACTGGATTGCTTCACGTGAAAATTGGTGGGATGTTCAAGGACTTATAATCGGTTCGCCAATGTACAGCGTATGCCGTATGGACATGAATATTTCAAGAGTGAATGAGTTAAATGACTTACTGGAGCAGATTCAGAATTAATATGTCTGGAGACTAGTTACTTTAACCTAATGATAATTATTAACTCGCAGAGGTCCTTATTAATGCTTCAGATTATCCGCAAAGGCGATAAAACCACTCACGGCGGCTCGGTCCTGACCGCTTCCGAAACGATGAAATTCGGTGGTATCGGTGTTGCCCGTAAAGGCGACAAAGTGTCCTGCCCGGTTCCGGGACATGGCCCTACAACTATCATAGAAGGCAATTCTGATTATCTTGATCATGGTATCCCGGTTGCCTTTCACGGTCACAAATGTGCCTGTGGTTGCACATTGATCAGTTCATTTGCCGCTGCAAAGGTTGCCTGATTATGCCCGTCTGGCTGGATGCCATCCCTGAAAAGGCTCCTAAGGCAGCGCGTCCCGGCACCGGCCGTTGGCTGCTCTTCCTCGCGTTTGTCATGCTGGGGGGCATAGCGCTCACGCTATGGTGCTGGACGTCAGAGCGAACCGGCTTTGTCTTCTGGTTCACCGCGCTGGGCCTCCCGTTTTGCACCTGGGGGCTTATTTTCGGCTTACGCCGGTTTGCCTACAAAGCCGAACAGGTAGGGGCCGAGTCCCGTAATGTCGAGCGAGAAGCGCTTATTGACAGTGAAATTCTGCGCGGTCAGCGCTGTGCATGGATCCTCGGTACGCACATCCAGGCTCCGGCCGGAAACAAAGCCGATGACCTGCTGAAGGCAATGAAAGTCGCAGCTCCCGTTATCGACTTCTCTTGCCCACGAGGATGTGACAAACCGGTCAGATACGCGGCATTACCAGAATATCAGACAGATTTAACGAAGGCCCTGAAAGCAGTGGTTAATAAACTGACCACGCGTGTAGAGGGGATAGTTAAGCCGCTTCCGCCCGAGCTGCCATGCTGGCTGATGCTGGACTGTGATAACGATCTGTATCCCCTGATTGAAGAGCAGCTTAAAGCCGAGCTCTCACTCAAGACGGGCAGGATTTTTCGTCTGATGGCCGGAAACGGGCTGGGGGCGTTTGATGCCTGGCTGGACAAGCGATGGGACACCCCGGGCGTTCTGGTTGCCATCACGCTGTCGTTACCGGCGTCTCCCCGGGAAGAAGATGCTGATGCTGTATCAATGGTGGTATTGAGCAACCGCAAAGCCAATGCCTGGCCGGATGCGCTCCGCCTCCATCGCCCCGAAAGGGGAACAGAAACAACGCTCACAAAGACGCTCACCCGGGCGCTGCTCTGGTCGAAGACCCTGCCCAATGAACTCAAAGGAAGCTGGATCTCCGGTCCCACATTGACGTCGGGCAGCGGCTGGAATAATGCCTGCGAAGAGAGCGAAGTGGAATTTAGTCTTTCAGAAGACAATTCCAGTATCGATCCCGTGCTGGGATATACCGGCCATGCTGCTCCATGGCTGGCCATCACGCTTGCTAATGCTGACGTTGAACAACGAGGCCCCCAAGTTATCGCCGCACAACCCGACGCTGATAAGGACGACATCTGGATCGCTGTCATCACCAAAGAAGAAGTTCGCAAGGAAACGCCTAAGAATGACTAAGGTAAAAGTCAAAACACTCATCGGCTCTGTTGTCACTGTCGCTTTTTTTATGACGGTCATCGTGGCATTTTTGTTATATGCCTTTCCGGAAAACGTAGCTTCGGCCACGGGATTCGGTCCCTATGACGGCCAGCGCATACTCACATTCTGCGCCATACTGGTTGCCGCGTTGTTTTTACTCGGCTGGCTGACAGAGAAGGCTTTTGACATCGCCGGTAAATCCGGATTGTATTTCCACTGGGGACAGAAAAAGTCTCAGATTACCGCTCCGGTGACGAACACCATCGCCAGTGAAGACGACGACGAACAACCTGTCTTCAGCGAAGAGGCGGTGTCCGAGCACCTGCGGTTTCGCTATGGGCGCCGCTGGCAGCGTAAGGTGCGACTCCTGCTGGTGATGGGTAATCCGGATGACGTCCAGAAAGCGGCCCCGGGCCTGTGTCATGACCTCTGGCAGGAAGGCGACGGCAATGTGCTGATTTATGGCGGTGATGCGCAGTCACTTCCGGATAAGATCTTCCTTTCAAAACTGAAGCGTCTGCGATCTGGCCAGCCGGTTGATGGCATCATTCAGGTGATGAGTACCTCAGCCCTCCCGACGGATAGCGAACGGGATGCCTTCTTGCGTTGCCGCCAGAAAGCCGACCACCTGTTAGGCTGGCAGGCGCCTGTCTGGCTGTGGCTGACTGATAAGGCAGCGGGTGCTCAGCAGGACGCGGAAACGGCTGCGACAGGGGTCATCTTCGGGCCGGAAGGCACCGTAAAAGAGGCTGGTAAGGCATTGACTACGCTGTCTCAGCACCTTCAAAAAGCCGGTATGGCGCAGATACTGAGTAATCCGGCGCATGATGGCCTGCTGCAGTTATCCTCCCGCCTGAGACATGAACTAAAAACCAGTCTGACCGTTTTGCTCAGCGGACTGATGCAGGGATCTGCGGCCTGGCGTTTACGCGGTGTCATGTTCAGTCCTGAACCGGCTGTTGCCGGAACGGTGCCGAACACGCGCCTCGACACGCCGACCTGGAAAGCCGTCATTGATGACAGCGATGCCGTCAGAGGCAGGAAACTGGGCTTCAACTGGCTGAAGATGCTGCGGTTAATCCTGCTTTCCCTGATAGTCCTGTGGGGGGCCGGTACACTGCTGTCCCTCGTCGTTAACCGTACCCAGATTTATCAGGCGCAGGAGACGGCCAGGCAGGCAGCGGATACTGCAAAACCACTGGCTGAACGCCTGCACAACCAGCTCGTACTACAGCAAGCCATTGCCCGTCTGCAACATCGCGAAGCGACCGGCGCTCCATGGTACACCCGCTTTGGTCTTAATCAGGACAGCGACACGCTGGCTGCACTCTGGCCGCTGTATGCGAAAAACAACGTACAGCTGATGAGGGATGCCACAGCAGACCATCTCAAGCAGCAGCTGAATGCCTTTGTGCAACTTCCTCCTGCCAGTGATGCCCGTACGCAGGGCACACAGCATACCTGGGACGTGCTCAAAAGTTATCTGATGCTGGCCCGTCCGGACAAAGCAGACGCAAGCTGGCTGGCAAAAAACGTGCTGACGGCCTGGCCGAAACGCCAGAATGTGCCGGATGGCACATGGCAGGACCTGGCACCAAAACTACTGGGTTTTTATGCGCAGAACCTCCCGTCTCATCCGGAATGGAAAATTAAGCCTGACGCTGAATTAATCAGCACGGTCCGTCAGATCCTGCTCAAGCAGATTGGCCAGCGTAACGCTGAGTCCGGGTTGTACCAGGACATGCTTAAGCGCGTGGCCAGCAACTGGCCTGATTTAACGCTTGCCGATATGACCGGCGATACCGATGCCTCAACGGTATTCAGCACTGACGAAGTCGTCCCGGGTATGTTTACGCGCCAGGCCTGGGAAGAGCAGGTACAGGATGCAATTAACGAGGTCGTTAAGACACGACGTGATGAAATCGACTGGGTCCTGACGGATAAAACGCACCAGGCAGGAAGTGATATCTCCCCGGAGGCGCTGAAGGCCCGCCTGACAGAACGGTATTTTACCGATTTTGGTAATGCCTGGCTGAACATGGTCAACAGCATTCAGTGGCAGGAAGCCACGTCTCTTTCTGAAGCAATTGCCCAGCTCAGTCTGATCGGCGATGTCCGTCAGTCTCCGCTTGTGGCCTTAATGAATACGCTGGCCTGGCAGGGAAAAACAGGAGAGAAGGGTGAGGCACTGGCTGATTCGATAGTGGATTCAGCGAAAAAACTGGTTGGTCGGAAAAAATATACCCGACAGTTCATTGAGCAGGCGCAGGGGCCGAAAGGTCCACTGGAGGACGTTTTTGGACCACTGACGGGATTTATGGAAGGTAAAGAGGGCACTGGTAGCAACGGTAACCTCAGTTTCCAGTCCTGGCTGGCCCGCGTTACCCAGGTGCGGCTGAAGCTTCAGCAGGTCACCAGCGCCCCGGATCCGCAAGCGATGTCGCAGATGCTGGCACAGACCGTATTCCAGGGTAAAGCCATCGACCTGACGGACACCCGCGATTACGGCAGTCTGGTTGCGGCAAGCCTGGGGCAGGAGTGGAACGGATTTGGTCAGTCGTTGTTTGTGCAACCGCTGGATCTGGCCTGGCGGCAGGTCCTTGCCCCGGCAGCGGGTAGTCTCAATACCCGCTGGCAATCGACCATTGTCGAACAGTGGAATAAGGCCTTTGCGGGGCGGTATCCGTTTAAGGCCACCGGCAGCGATGCCTCCCTGCCGTTACTGGCTCAGTTCCTGCGTAGCGACTCGGGTCGAATTACTAACTTCCTGAAAACTAATCTTGGCGGGATCCTCCACCAGGAGGGAAATCGCTGGGTCGTTGATCCTTCCGCAAGTCAGGGGATGGTTGTCAGTCCGGATTTCCTCCGGGCGATTAATCAGCTGGCAGAGCTGTCTGATATCGTGTTCTCTCAGGGCGATGCAGGTATTCACTTCGAACTGATGGCGCGTCCTTCAAAGGATGTTGCCAGAGTGCAATTGACCCTCGATGAGCAGAACCTGGACTACTTCAATCAGATGGAAAGCTGGCAAAGCTTCACCTGGCCGGGGAATAGCTACTATCCAGGCGTATCGTTGAGCTGGCGTAGTGTAAACAGTGGTATGCAACTCTACGCCAGTCACCAGGGTAACTGGGGCTTCATTCGCCTGCTGGACAAAGCCCGGCTCACTCCTCTTGATGCCAGCCGGACGCAACTGGTATGGATCACCCCGGATGGCAATCCTCTGAAGTTTGTGATGCGTAGCGAACTCGGCAGTGGTCCTCTTGAATTACTGAAGTTGCAGGGGTTCACGCTGCCCAACGCTATTTTTAATGTTGCCGCTGGCGCAGAAGCGATCCAGTAACGATGGGCGCATTGTTCACCCTTGCCGCTTCTGTCTCCACGGCCATCAGTCAGCAGGAGGAGGGGATCCATGGATTCTGGAACGCGGTCCTGCCGGTGCTGTTCTGGCCCTGCTTTGAGAACAGTGAATGGGGCAAGCAGGGAAACCTGTGAGACCCGAACCCAGACGTGTCGGAAAGCATCAACGCCTCATCCACCCTGACAAGCCTGTGCAGATTTTTGTCGGCGCCCGGGCCGGTTCCGCGCTCAGGCAGGTACCGCGAGCGCCGGAAGCCAGTACATCAGGGGACAGTCCCTCCACACCCCATCGGAGCCTGCGCCCCATGTCAGAAAAGCCCACTGGCAAAGCGACTGGAAGGGCAAACCTACTCAGGGGGAGGAGAAAAGTATGCTGCTGAAATGGAAGCCACCGCAAATCGTCAATGGTAAGGACGACGATTCTCTGGAAGCGACCATGAGGTTTATGAAAGAGACTAACAAACGGGAAAAAGAATGAGTTCACCGGAAGATCTGTTAACCGCCTGCGCCGCCAGCCAGGAAGAAAGGCAGCGCCTCACCTCCCGGGCAAATGATGCCCTGTCGCTCTGGGATAACTGGCTGCATCCGTTCACCTCCGGGTCTGAAACCGGGGACGATCCCGCATACGATGATAATTTTCAGCTGATGCGTGAAGAGATCAATAAGCTTTCAGGTACCGATTCAGCGTTGTTGTGCGAACTGGCCCGGAAGTGTCTTTGCGAATGCGCCAAAGACATTCGTGTCGTGACCTGGTACGTGCAGACCCGACTCAGCCGCGACGGTGAAAAAGGGTTGGCCGAAGGTTTACTACTGCTTGTCGCGATGCTGACTCGCTACGGGCAGGCATGTCATCCCCAGCGTCCCGTAGCCCGTAAAGCTGCGCTGGAGTGGCTGAACAGTGCAAAAGTGATTGATGCACTGCTGTTATGGCCTGAGGTAGACCGCAATGATGCTGGTCTGACGGCTGGCGCTATAAGCCTGCTTGCATCCACAGTGGCAGACTGGCCGGAAGCCGAGAAACCGTCTTTTGCAGGCCTTTGTACCGCTCTTGAAAACCGCCTGGCACGTTCGGGTGGCATGGAAGTGCTGGTCCCCCAGAACAGCAGTGCTCAGGAGCAGGGGCATGAACCAGCCCATTCGGATTCACCGCAACTGTCAGCCGTGAAATCTGGCCGCGATTTACTCGACAAGGCAAAGTTACTTTCCCGCTGGCTGAGCGAACAATCTCAGGGTTGGCTGGCTTCTCACCGGCTGATTAAGACCGTGCGGTGGGATACAGTCGATCAGATCCCCCCTCTCGACAGTAGCGGCCGCACCCGCCTGGTACCGCCGAAACCCGAGTATCGCGCTCAACTTAAGCGGCTCTATATTTAGAAAAACTGGACCGAACTGGTTGAGCAGGCCAGCCAGATGTATTGCGAAGGGGTCAACCATTTCTGGCTCGATCTTCAGTGGTATCTCTGGCAGGGGCTCAGCCATGCCGGTTACCCCTGGGATACCTGGACAGACTCCGTCCTGTTCGATCTGCGGCTGCTGCTTAAACGCCTCCCGGGCCTTGAAGGGCTGGCATGGAATGACGGTACCCCCTTTGCTGACGAAGTCACCACCGCCTGGATTGCGGAAAAAGTGAATGAAGAAGGCCTGATATACGACAATGAACTCGCTACCGTCGTTAATGGTCAAGCTGATGATGTGCTGCTCCTTGAGTCGGAAGCCATGGAAAAGGGCGACACGGATGGTCCCGAAGCGGCGCTTACCTGGCTCCAGTCCCGACCGGGGATAGACACACCACGCCATCGCTGGCTGATACGCCTGCTAATGGCCCGGGTGGCAGAGCAATATGGACGAAACGATATGGCGCTTCATCTGCTTGGCGAACTAACTACCTGTGCGCCACAGCTGACGCTGGGAGACTGGGAACCCGATCTGTTGTTTGAAGTCCAGGCCCGCCGACTGAAGCTGTTACGTATGAAAGCTGGTCGCAGCGAATCTGATAAAGCCCGTTTGATGCCTGAGATGGAGTCCTTACTTGCCGGACTTATTGCCATTGACCCGGCCCGTGCCATGGTGCTTTGCCAGTAACATTGAATAGAAACAAACAAGGATTATTATGCGTTATCGCTTTATTGCCCTGGCTTTATGCCTTCTTTCTGGCAGCAAGGTTGCCATATCTGCGGGATTTGATTGTTCCCTTGCAAATTTATCACCGACAGAAAAAACGATATGTAGCAATGAGTATTTATCAGGGCTTGACAGTGCTCTTAACAATTTTTTCAAACAGGCCTATGACAGTTCTTTAAGCCATGGACGTCTGGCTGAGCGTCAAAAAGAATGGCTAAAAGAAAGAAACAGTTGCCAGGGTGATGTTACCTGTATTACCAATAGCTATTTAATTCGCAATCGAAGTTTAACTGCAAGCAACAAGCTCCAAAATGTCAATGATATTTTCAACCGCGAAGGTGACAAACTGGATGAAATGCTGGATGGTCCAATTAAGACCAGGTCCGGATTTACAATAACCGACTCACCATGGCTTGTAAAAAAAATCTTTTCATCTGATAGTTTTGAAAGCGGAATTAATCTTGAAGGTATGCATGTATCGTCAGTACTGACATATCAGGAAATTAAAGATGATTTGTACATTTATATTTCTGTTAGCGGACGGTATCAAGGTAAAAAAATTACACTTCTCGTAGAGCTTGTGGACGATCAAAACCCTCGCATCATTCAACAATATGATGGTTATTTAAATATAATATCCCGCACCAGAGATGCTCAAGGAAACGCGTTAGCCTACTTTGCTGTTGGGAATGATTTACATAAAGAATATCATTATTTGTTTATATCTCCGGATGGGGGGAAAAGCATTTCAGACATTTCCTCCGAGCAAGCAGATGCACTGACAAAAAAAAACAACACCATGGACTGGTTATTGTGGCAGTTCAGAGTGCAATGCTTCATTGATATCGCCTGATAGCAAATGGCGACTGGCTTCAAGTGATGGTAACGTTAAAGACCCAGATGAAGGTATGTATGTATTTCCAGTCAACCGTCCGGACCAGGGGTTGAATGTTTTTGCGGACAAGGCTGATAATTCAATCACTGACGATGCTTTTGGATATACCCGGCAATATGTATGGGGAGATGATAGCAATACATTTTACTTTGACAATAGTGGAGCATTAGGTTGTATCTGGAAAACCGATATTGATAAAAAAACAACAAAACGGATCATCCCCGTAGAAGGTATTCTGGACCCATTTTATATAAAATATGATGGAGAAGACATGATTCTTTCCGTTTATTCATATTCTTATCAAGATGATTTCAAATCAGAAATATACATTGCAAAAGAACCTAATTAAATAAAAATTCAATAAATCGGGATTTAAAATTTGTATGGATGATTTAACCCTGCGCTATTACGAAGCAGAGATGCGCTACCTGCGTGAAGCCGGTAAAGAGTTTGCCCGGGCTCATCCGGATCGTGCAGCGATGCTTAATCTGGATAAACCCGGCGCCCGCGATCCTTATGTGGAACGCCTGTTCGAAGGCTTTGCCTTCCTGATGGGCCGTTTGCGTGAAAAGCTGGATGATGATCTGCCGGAACTGACTGAAGGGCTGGTGAGTCTGCTGTGGCCGCACTATATGCGGACTATCCCGTCGCTGGCCATCGTCGAGTTCTCGCCTGACTGGCATAGTCTGCGTCAGGCCGAAATGCTGGCGGAAGGCTTTTCCGTTCTGTCACGTCCTGTCGGGCCGCATAAAACCGCCTGTCAGTACCGGACGACCCGCGATGTGCCGCTACAACCGCTGCACCTTGCGGACGCCAGCCTGCACACGGAAACCGATGGCCGCTCTGCTATCCGCCTGCGCTTCGAATGCCCTGAAAAAGTGGACTGGCGTAAAGCCGGGATCGACAAGGTCGCCATATTCCTCAACGCAGAGAGTCCGGTTAGCTCTGCGCTGCATCTGGCAATGACCCGGCGTGTACATGCCATGTATGCGCGTCATGCCGGGACGCATACTGAACGTCATCAGTTTGATGGCTGGTGCAAACCCATGGGCTTTGACGACAATGACGGCCTGTGGAAGAAAGCCGATACCGCCTTCAGTGGTTACCAGCTGCTGCTGGAGTATTTCAGCTTCCGTCCGAAGTTTATGTTTGTTGAGCTGCGCGGTCTCGACACCATCGGGCTCACTGCGGCCAGCACCTGGTTTGAAATCGACATTGTGCTCAGTGAAGCATGGTCATCCGATCTGCCTTTTGAGACAGAAAACTTCCGGCTGCACTGTGCGCCGGTCATCAATCTCTTTACCCTGGAAGCCGACCCGCTGACGCTTAACCCGCTGGAAAACGAATACCTGCTCAGGCCGCTGCGTCTTCAGGATGGACACACCGAGATTTACAGCGTCGATAACATCCATGGTGCGGTGAAGAATGGTAAACACCCCTATGTGCCGTTCACCAGCTTCCGGCACCGGGGCGGTATGATGCGCCACGATGCCCCTGAGCGTTATTTCCATACCCGCGTGAAACGCGGTCCCTCTGGCCTGTATGACACCTGGTTAATTCTCGGGGGCCGCTCGTTCGAACTGGAGCAGCTGTCCGATAAACCGGAGTCCCTCTCGATGCGAATAACCGGTACCAACGGTCAGCTTCCACGTAAGGCACTGGAAAGTACCCTGCTGGACAGGGTGGTCAAAACAGGCAAAGTGCCCGTCAGAGTACTGAACGTCACAGCACCGACGATGCCACTATATCCCCCGGCAAACGATCGTTTTCACTGGCGGGTGATGAGCCACCTCGGCTCAAACTTTCTCAGCATGATGGACAATCCGGAGGTACTGCGGGGCACGCTGGCGCTGTATGACTGGACCGACGATGAAATGAACCGCCGTCGGCTTGAAGCAATCGTCGCCGTGAAGCACACCCTGATCCGTCGTTTTGAGAAGGGTTTTATGCTCCGGGGCGTGGACATTGAGGTCACGCTGAATATGGACAATTTTTCAGGCGAGGGCGACGTGAATCTCTTCGGGGAAATGCTGCACCGGTTCTTCGCGCTCTATGCCGATATTCACCTCTTTAACCAGCTCACGCTGGTGCTGCAACCGACAGGAAAACGACTGAGATGGCGCGAGAATCACAGCCAGCACGTACCGGGCTGACGCTGGCCCTTAACAAGGATATCTGGCGGGCCAATTTTTATCGTTTCTGCCAGCTACTGGAACAGGAAAATCCGGACGTTCCTAAACTGGGCACCACCAGCCATCCGGGCGACGATCCGGTACGATTCAGACCCTGGCCTGGTATGGGTTTCCCGGTCAGTACCCTGAAAGCAGTGGAGACTGACGAAGACCATCCGACATTACCCCCAACGGTTCGCACGACATTTCTAGGGGTGTATGGCGTGGACTCGCCTCTGCCGACGTCCTGGCTGGACGATATTGCGCAGCGCCGCGAAGGACACGAGGCGGTTACCTCATTCCTGGACATTTTCAGCCACCGGATCACCACTCAGTATTACCGGATCTGGCGAAAATACGCGTATCCGGCGACCTTCGAGGCCGGTGGCCGTGATGCCACATCACAGTGTCTGCTGGGACTGGTGGGACTCGGTATACCAGGCACAGCGGAACGGGTGGCAACGCCGGTTTCCCGTTTTCTGGCCCTGCTGGGCACCATGCGATTACCCACCCGTAATGCCGAAGGTATCCGGGCCCTGGTGAGCCTGTTGGCACCGAATACCCGGGCAATTATCACCGAACCCGATCCGGTTAAGGTCCATATTGATAACCGCAGTGGGCTGGGTACCGGAAACCGCATCCGTCTTTCGCAGCGGGCCACGCTGGGTAAAACGGCCAGGGAAGCATGCAGTCGGGTACTGGTGACGCTGGAAACGGAAGATCCGGGCGAAGCGGAAGGCTGGTTACCCGGTGCTGTCCTCCATACCGATTTGCTGGTCCTGCTGCGCGTCTATCTTGGCTACCGCAGTGACGCCCGACTGCGCCTCACGGTACCCGTGCGGTTATTGCCTGAGCCTCGCGTTGGCAAAGGCAGGCGTATTCAGCTGGGCCGAACCGGTTTGCTGGGGCTGAAAGCAGGAAAACTCAGCAATAACAGGGAGAGTCTGACTGTCAGCCTGGGCTGCTATGAAGGGTTGCAATGCTCTGTTTTACCTCCTGCTGAAGACGGGCATTACCGCTTCGACTAATCACGTATTCCCTCTCAATAAAGGAACTTTTGAATGGCAACAGTAACCCGCCGGAGGGCGCTGACGCTTATTGCCTGCGGTCTACTCGCAGGCTGCGGCCTGACGCAGACCGTCACGGACGGTACGGTCAGCATCACGAAATCCATCTTCTACAAAAAAATTAAAACGCTGCATCTGGATTTTACCCCGCGCACGGCCATTAACGCCGATGGCGCACAGACGCCGCTGGCAACCATGGTGCGGGTTTATCAGCTCAGGGATCGTAAAGCGGTTGATGCCGCCGATTACCAGACGCTGCTGCGCAGGGCCGATACGGTACTTAAGGACGACGTCCTGGCATCAAAAGAGCTGCTGGTGATGCCCAATGGCAGCGTGACGCTCAATATGCCCATGGATGAGGACGCTCAGTTCGTGGCGGTGGTGGGGCTGTTTAACCGGCCGGATCAGAAGGACAACCGCTGGCGTCTGGTACTGACCCGTGACGACCTCGACCCGGACAACCCCCGCACGATTGAACTGGGTGATGGCTGGCTTGGCCTTGTGCCGGTAAAGGAGTGATGTGATGGATAACTGGCTGGCGCTTTTTGACGGACAGACCCGATATTTTCTGGATATCAATGACAGTTCAGTGAAGCCGGATATTCTGCGCTTTCGCGGCAGCGAAGCCCTGAGCGAGCCCTTCCGGTGGGACATTGAGTTTACCTCCCCGCAGGCGGACATTCCACCGGAACAGGTGCTGATGAAATATGCCACCTTCCGGATGCGTGGCGGCAAAAATGTCCACGGCATGGTGACCCGCCTGGAATGGCTGTCCACATCAAAAGACCAGTCGCACTACCGGCTCACGCTCAGCTCCCGCCTGGCGCTCCTCGGGTACACCCGGCAGTGCGCCGTATTTCAGAACCAGTCCGTCCCGGAGGTGGTGGAGCAGGTGCTGCGCAAACATGGCCTGCAAGGACCTGATTTTGACTTCCGGCTGGAGCGCACCTACCCGCCGCGTGAAATTATCACCCAGTGGCGGGAAACGGATTTGCAGTTTATCCGGCGCATTCTGTCTGAGGTGGGGATTTACTGGCGTACGGAGATGGATGACACCCGTGAGCTGGATACGTACATTTTTGCCGACAGCCAGCTGAACTACCGGTTTGATGTGCGTCTGCCCTACAGCGAACCATCGGGCCTATTTGACGGCGCGGCAGAATCGGTCTGGGATGTGCGGACCTGGCACAACATCGCCACCGGCACCGTCACCACGCGGGATTACAACTACCGCACCGCCACCACGCCGATGGATGCAACGGTCAGCGTGCGCAGTGATGCGGTCACCACCGGGGAGCATTACCGCTACGCAGCGCCTTACCGTGAGGCGGGTGACGATGCCAGCCCGGAGCCGGAAACCGAATCCGGCGCGTTCTACGCCCGTCTTCATCACGAGCGGGAGCTGAATAAATCAGCCCGTATTCATCTGTTCAGCAACGCTGCTCATCTCACACCCGGACAGGTGCTGGAGCCGCAGGGCGATGTCATTACGGCCCTGGAGGAAGGCGTCGTCCTCACCCTGGTGACCTACCGGGGGGGCCGTGATTCCCGTCTGCACGTGTCGGTATGGGGCCTGCCTTACACCGAACGTTACTGTTTCCGCCCGGCGGAAATCCCGCGTCCGGAAATTCACGGCACGCTTCCGGCGCGGATTGAGAGCCGGGAAAAGAACGATATCTACGCTCACCTGGACGGGCAGGGGCGCTACCGGGTGAAGCCGGACTTCGACCGGGAGGGGACGGAGCCGGGTTACGGCTACCTGTGGCTGCGGATGGCGAAGCCTTATGCCGGTGAAACACTCGGCTGGCATACGCCGCTGATTGATGGAACTGAGGTGGCGATAGCATTCAGCAATGGTGATATTGACCTGCCGTACATCGCCAGTGCGCTGCATGACTCGGAACATCCTGACCACGTAAACCGGGACAATCACACCCGCAACGTACTGCGTACACCGGCGAACAACAAGCTGCGGATGGAAGACAGGCGTGGTGAGGAGCACATCAAGCTCGCCACGGAATACGGCAGGACGCAGCTCAACAGCGGGCACCTGGTGGACAGCCAGGGACAACATCGTGGCCAGGGTGCCGAACTGCGCACCGATGAGTGGGGCACAATCCGTGCCGGTAAGGGGCTGTTTGTCAGCGCGGATGCGCAGGCAAAGGCGCAGGGTGAGGCGCTGGACAGGAATGCCGCGCTGAAGGAAATCGACCGGCTTAACCAGCAACTGCAGCAGCTGGAAATGGCGGCAGAGCAGGCGCAGGCGCTGAAGGCGGATGTTGACAGTCAGATAGCGATGTTTGAGCAGCGGCTGAAACCGCTCAATGAGGCGCTGCTGATTTCCGCTCCGGAAGGGATGGCGCTGACCAGCGGGGAGCACCTGCAGATGACGGCCACGAAAAATGTCGCCATTAATGCCGGGGGCGATATCAGTGCCGGTGTCATGGGCAATATGACCGCACTGGCCGGGGAGAAGCTTGGGCTCTTTGCCCGGACCGGACAGCTGAGCGTCAAATCCGGGGAGGGGCCAGTGGAGGTGCAGGCGCAGAATGCCAGCCTGCGGCTGTTTGCGGAGAAGAAGCTGACGCTGAGTTCAGCAAATGATATTTCGTTTGCCGGAAAAAAACGTATCACGCTAATTGGTGGTGGCAGTTACCTGAAACTTGAAGCCGGGAAGGTCGAGTATGGTACGACGGCGACGTATATACGGAAGGTGAAAAGGACGATGGCGGCGGGAAGTAATTCTCAGGCACCAGAACTCCCATTTTTACCAGGGCTTGGTGATGTTTTTCGAAGGAGTTTTGTTCTTGTAGATGATAGAACCCAAGAGCCAATATCAAATATTAGATATGAATTGACCTCACCTACAGGTTCGGTCGTTAGAGGGATTTCATGCGAGAAGGGCTTCACAAGTTTCGTGAGTCACCCTGATGAGGCTGAAGTAGAATTAAATATTTTAAAACAAGATTCATTATTTATAGGGTGATTTTGTGGAAACTGTAAAGATAAAATCAAAGTTAACAAGTCAAAATGAAAACAAACAAACGGTTCCGGTCAGAATCTTCAAAATAACTGACATCCCGGATGTGATGGAGAGGAAAGGTTGGACGGTGTCAGCACGTTTCATGCGGAAATGGTTCTATGATCCATTTTACGAGATGACACCAAAAGAGAAACAAAATAAAGTTGATATGAATACTGTAGACAAAAATCATATCATTGAAGATTTGGATTTTGATTGGTTATTAACTTCATCTTTACGAATCAAACCAATTTACGATACATTTGTGAAGCAAGTATCGAGTGTTATTGAGTATAATGACTATCTAGGGAGAAAAAAACAAATATCACAACAGTTATCTAATGGTCTTTGTTATATCATTAACAGATTGGATGAATCAGGTCTTTTTATTAGCGACGAAATAAAGGACTGTTATTTGAATTATGGCAATTTGTCAGCAATAGAACTTGATAAAACAAGTCAGTTTAACTTTATAAAAATTGGTAGTACATTGTGGGAAAAAGCAACAGATACCCTAGATGATGTGTATGGTGCTCTTGGGTCTTTTATAATCAAAATTGCGTTTACAGATCTTAATGTCACGAGAGATACTGATGGCTTCATGAGGTTAGAAATTAAAGAGCTTGGATTGTACGTTAGGGATACCTACGAGTTTGTGAATGATGGTGATGATCAACCGTTAGGCTATTGGGGGGAGAATGGTGTCATCAAACCAGGAGTAATAAGTGAGCTATTGCAAAAAGAATATATTGATGACGATGACTGCAGATACTTTAGAGTTACTAACTCATCTTTTGTGAGGTACCGTGAAAAATATAAGAACGAAAATAAAACCGGAGATTTTTTCGTATACTCGACGGTGAAAAAAATCCCTACGAACATTATCATTCATTTGAATAAGATAGATATGGAGGAATATATTTACTGGAAAGGGGTAAATATAAATGCATAGCTTTATAAAAAAAACATGCTGCTTCATGTTGATATCAGTTCTCTTCTTATGTGTTTTGCTAATGGTGGTTAAGATTATGGCTTATCAAAACGCAATAAAGAATGATTCTATATGGAGTCGAGATAATAAGTGTGAACTGACTACTTATATTCCTAACTATCGACCATATGGTGGTATCGGGAGAGTGTTGCGGTTATTTTCCAACCAATCTTTTTTTGTTGTATATGATGCTCATGGGAATAAAATAAAAAGTTCTGCATGGCATTTTTGGCAAGCTCAGTTCTCTGATTCGGTTGCACCAGAATGGCACGGGCAATATGCAATGTATCCCACAAGCGAAGGGTGGGCAGGATGGAAAATTCCAGAGTGTGGTTAACGTTTAAAATACCAATTCCCTCCGAAACTTGAGGCTAGGAAGGTCGAGTACGGCACGACGGCGATGTATATAAGCAGGGTGATGCGGACTTTGGCGGCATTACCAAATTTATCATGTGGTCCAAATACCGCATGTTTCAGGGTCATGGATTCCTTAACAGGATCTGAAGATATGGAGTTTGCATATCAAGTTCAGACATCTACAGGTACAGTGGAAGGAAGAACTGATTCAGCCCTGACGCATGTAGTAAATTCAGATACAGAAGAAAATATAAATCTGGACTATGTTTTCCAGATCAGAGCGGGGACAAAGTAATGGCGGTTTCATCAACGACCACCACAAAAGAGCGGGAGCATCAGGAAAAGAAGGTCAGTGTTGATTTCTTCCACATTGATATGATCCCGGATGCGATTGATAAAATGAAATGGCCTGTGGCTGCAAAGTTAATGAGGCATTGGTTTGATATCAAACCTTCATTTACATATACGGCGCAATCCAAAAAAAGTGCTCAAGATGCTGACCCGACAATATTACCCGAATCACAAATTAACTGTGACATAATTAAAATGTCTTGGGCAATTCAGAATGAACAGGTTAAAAATGGAATAAGCGAACTTTCCCGTATATGGAAAAGTGAAAAAGGCATTAAGCGGTTGAAGTTTCAATTGGGTAAGAAAGGCTCGCTTGTTGAAGAGGGTATTGCGTTGAGTTATTCTGAAAATATCAAGGAGCTTGATGCAAATGCCCAAGTCAACATCTTAATAATTGGTAGCAAGTTCGATACTGTGAATGAATGGTATGGTGCTATGGGGAACTCTACTTTGAAAGTATGCATTCGTGGAAAAACAAGTAAAAGTGGAAGTGAGAATATATTTACTGTCGATAAATTAGGGTGTTATCTCAAAGACACATATGATTTTGTTGACGAAGGCAAGACTCCAGAACCACTTGGCATTTGGAGTAAAAACAGAATATTAGATAAAACAGAATCAGCTTTATATATGTCAACTTATTTATCTGGCGTTTGGGGCGTATTGGCAAGAGATTTTACTGGTTTTGTTCTGGTTTTCAACGCGGACTTTAGAAAATGGCAGGCTAAGCATAACACTGGAGGTGATTTTATAGTGCTTTCAGATGTTTTATGGTAGGAGCCCTTACCAAAGGATAAGGTGATTATTTTATGATGAAGAGAGTTTCTAGGGTGTTATTTGTCGTGATATTAATGGTTGCATGGATCATTCTACCATCAACAATTATCCCTTCTTCATATACAAAAGTATTTGAGCTTAATAGTCCTGACAATAAATATAAAGTAATTGTTTACCATGGAGGGATAATATCCCCTATGTCACTTTATAAGTACTTAAAGGATGAGGATTATTTTTTCATTATTTACAATGCATCCGGCGAGGTGGTTTTTAAACCATCACCGTATTATGGCACTTCCAACATGGGAGCATATGACGGTATAGAATTCCAGTACGGTGATAGCCATTCTTTACTTTACCCAAGGCCAGAAGGCTATGATTCATACGAATTCACTAAGTGACAAAAATCCGTAAGCATTGAAATGGTTAGGGGCACCTCATGAACTTTTCAATATTAATTTAAAATAGTAATCAATCATTTTGGCAAGTTTCCTGAGATCAAAATGCCCGATAGAAAATCACCATCTTTATACGAAATTCTTACTGGCAACTTTACAGGTGATCTTCCCCTGGAAGTTGTAAACGAAGAAGATCAGGTCATTCTATCAGTACTGGATAACATCCAGTATATTTTGAACGCCCGGGCCGGTACCGTATCCCATCTATCAGATTATGGTTTGCCGGATATGACCAAAATTCTTCAAGGTATGCCCGGGACAGCCCACGAACTGATCGATACGCTGGCAGGTGTTCTGCTCAAGTATGAACCCCGTTTGCAGTCCCTTAATGTAACTTTACTCGAACAGCAAGTGCCCGGGGAGTTGCGCTACGCCATCGATGCGGAACTAAGAGGTATCGGACTTGTACGGTATGGCACCGAGTTTATGCCCGAAGGCAAAGTGCTGGTCAGGCATTTGAAACAGCAGCAACATCTGGAAAACCATCTGTTTATTCAACCCATTCACAGGCTGCGGCCTGACTCAGACCGTCACGGACGGTAAGGTCAGCATCACGAAATCCAGCTTCTACAGGAATATTAAAAAACTGCATCTGGATTTTACCCCGTGCACAGCCATTAACGCTGATGGATGCCACATTATTTGTGCGTCATGATGCGGTCACCACCGAAGTGGTGATGGCGTACAGCAACAGTAATATTGACCTGCCGTACATCGCGTATGCGCTGCACGACTCTCCGGCGTAATGGACATCCTGACCCTGTTAACTGGAATAACCATACTCGTAATGTCCTGCGTACGCCGGTCACCAATAAGCTGAAAACGTAAGGAGTGATAATTTATCTGCCAGTTAATCATTGCGTATTCTCTGGCGAAACAGTTAATACCTGACAGGTAACAGAACCCTAAATAACAACATACAACACGGATATGGAAATGAAAAAATTAATTCTTCTCTTGCTTTCAGGCATATTGTTGACCACTCAGGCTGACGCTGCTCGCGGAAGAAAGCCCTGCTCCGGTTCAAAAGGTGGGATAGCGCATTGTACATCCGATGGCCGGTTTGTCTGTAATGACGGAAGCCTAAGTCAATCAAAGCGATTTTGCTCTGGATATGGTGATTCTGTAACTCGCGAGCGGGTTAAACCTTCCATCCCTACCCGTAAAACGCAAACCAAAATGACGGCAACAGCGAAAAAGCAAGAGCCACAGCGCGTTTATGAAAACGATGAGCCGGTTAAAACACCACCCCGACAGCCCACGTGTGCGCCTCTTTATATGGCCAGTAAGCCTGGCTTCACCCATTTACCAATTTGTACCGGGAATCAGTATTAACAGGGAACGGAATATCATTTTTTCTGTTATTTCGGGTAAATCATCAAGATTAAAATAGAAAAGGAAGTAAATATGGCGCGAAGAAAAAAAGATGATAATGTTGCAACTCTCATTTTGATCATTATAGGAGCGATGGCCTGGGGGATTTATGTTGCGGTAAAGGCGTTAATCAATCTTAATGAGCGATTCATTGAATCCGTATCGAATCCGGCAGGCGTTATTGGTTTGTTTTTCGGGTTACTGATAGCCATTGCGCTGATAATACGAATTATTATTTATCGCGGCTTTAGAAAAAAAGCCACTGACCTGGCAAAAAAGGAGCAAGCCTTTGACGAAACCGTCAGTAGCGAAGTGGCTTGCAAGCTGTATCAGGAAAAACAACAGCTTGCCGTTCAGTGGACAGAATTTCACAATGCCAGAAATAAAGCCTCCCGTGCACTGCAGCGTATTGTGGATTCTGCGTATAAATTCAAAGTCAAAACACTACTTTCCGGCACCACGGTAAATAACTGGCAAAGCAAATACGACCAGCTCAGGAAGGAGAGAGACGCTTACGCGGCTATTAGCGAGAAAATCACCTTTCTGGAACTTGAAGATAACGCCGACTGGGAAGCTGTAAAGCAGCAGTTTCTGGATAAGGTCGCCCTGCTGGAAAAAGCGCAGGAAGAAAAAGAGTATCAGGCTGAGCTTAAGCGTCAGATTAGGGAAGAAAAACAGCGTCAGGATGAACTGGAACAGCAGCAGCGCGAAGCGGAAGAAGAGGAGCAACGCCTTGCTGAGCAGCAGCGTTTACTGGAGGAAGCTCTTCTCGCCGCTGAAGGCACACACCGGGAAGAGCTGGAAAGACAGCGTCTGGAGCTGGAGCAGAAAATCCAGGACGTACATCAGCAGTATGAACGCGCCAAATCCATGGCCCAGCTCACCAGGCAAGGATATGTGTATATCATTTCGAATATCGGCTCCTTCGGTGAAAATGTCTTCAAAATTGGTATGACCCGACGGCTGGAGCCTATGGAACGAGTAAAAGAACTAAGTGGGGCGGCGGTACCTTTTGATTTTGACGTCCATGCTATGATTTCCTGCGACGATGCCCCCGCACTGGAAAAAACGCTGCATGATCACCTGGAAAATTATCGCATTAATAAAATTAATCTGCGCAAGGAGTTTTTTCGGGTTGAGCTTCGTCGGATTATTGATGAGGTCGAGCGCCATCATGGTCAGGTTGAATATATTGCCGACCCGGTCGCGTTGCAATATCTGCAGAGTCTGGAATATGCAGAAAGCGAAGCTGCATAAAATGGTAGGCCGGGTAGCCACAACGGGTGTAGAAGCACCTTTGACTGAGCCGGTATTAGTGATGAAATCATTTCCCCTCGCTACCTGGCGGGGGAGCAAAATAAAAGTCATGGAAAAACTGCATGACCGGCCTGATAAAGTGGCTAAGAAGGCGATACAAAAGGGAGATTGGAGATTTATATTGTCTGCAATGGCTGCCGAGAGAAGATTATTGCGGCTGCGCATGGTGTCCCTGCAGGAATCGAATTTTGATTTATTATTATGTTTTTTAATGGTTTTTTTGGTGTTGAATTTTTTTTGATACCATCAAGGATACCATCATTGGATAATGAACGTCTCATCTAGGCCACAGAGAACGGCCAAGTTCAATAGCTCCAAAAAGATGAAAAGAGAGGTGAAAGAAAGGCGGAGCAAATGCGGCAAAAAATCACTATCTCGGCGAAAAACGCCCAATAAAGCTATTACAGCTCAGCCACTATACAATGCTACTCGGTACCCGTTACCAGTTTTTCAGGGCAGGGAGGGATCTCTTAATGTCTTTTTCTGACTTGCATACTTGAATGGTTTTAAATCGTTCATTAGGCATCAAAATAATACGACTTAACCGTGTATGTCATGGGGATAAAGACACAATTTAGTGTGTTTAAAACTTTATTTTTAGTCTTTTATTCTAGATTTATAATAATTGTTAGTATAAATCGAGTTTATATTAGGATTGATACGGTTTATGTTTAATGGTTGACTCAAAATATCTTACGTGCATAACTTGTTTTTTTGTGTACCCCCGCCCACTATTATAAAGTAGACGGGGGTACTTAGTAATTAATTGTATCTTATGGTTTTTGAAAATAGATCATTGAGTTCAAACCCATACTTTACAACTAAATCAAATGCTCCAGACTCTATGTATGAGTTCTCAAAATCATTTTTATGTGTTGCTGTATAATTCCCAGTTTCTGTTAAAAAATCCTCAACTTTTTTTAATCTTGTTGAGCTTTCTTTTCCGATAAGTAATAGCTTGGCATTATCATTAAAATCTGCCTCGTATTTTTCATGTAATTTAGCAATGGAAGGCGGCAAGCTTTTGATTTTATGTAGAATATCTTGCTGATCACTATCACTCAATTCCTTAATGTACTGATTGTTATAGAAAGTATCTTCAAAGCAACCAGTTACATCTTTATTCATTATTGTTTTGAGTTCATTCATTATAACATCATGCGTTTTCTTTAAATCATCTTCAGAGGGTTGACGCATAAGTATTTCAGTTGGGGAACATTTAGAGATCGCATCAATTACATACTTTCGAGAGTATTCCTTTCTTAATTTTGAATATAAATTTATTTCTTTCTCTTTTAATTGTTTGTATTCAACTTCTTTTTTTGCTATAGATTCCTGTAAGTTTGCATTTTGATATATTGGGATTACTGTATAAAATATTGTGAAGGTTGTCAAAAAAAACAATCCAACTTGGGCGATGTAACTTATTCTGATTAACCATAGATCAAATTTTGTATTGGTATTCATCGTGATATGTCCAATATTAGTCTATATATTGAATGTCTTTTAAGAAATCCATTGCATGGACCCTTGATTGCTTATTTATCTGGAAGATATAAGATGACAGTTCTCTTTCTGCATTATAATTTTTTATTATTTTATTTTCATCGTTTTGTGATTTTGTTGACTTTATTGTTTTTATTAATTCACTAATCTTTTCGTCATATCCAATAGGTTTTGTTGTTAATGTTGCTTTGTTTTTTTCAATGGCGCAACGGATCTTTGTTAATATTTTTTGGCGGATATTTTCAGGCACGTTTTCTGAACTTGATATAAAGTTATGGTTGCCATCCTTTAGTGCTTCACTAATTGCATCATAAGGATTTAAATATAAACTACCAGGTGTGTTATAAGCCGATTTTGTGTCACCTAGAGTATTGTTAACAAAATCGGTACTCTTGGATAGGTAAACTACTCCAACAAGACCCGTGAAATTCTCCCAATAAACAGATTCAAGGTTCTTGTTGTTTGCATCGACTGCTCTTTTAGCGATTATCTTTTGCTGATTTAGTTCATTTACTGTTTTTTTAAGTTCATGGTTTATAGAGTTTAACTTTTCTTCTGATTCCTTATATTGTAAGTCAAGTTTGGCAATGCTGCCCTCCAGGTCTTTTCGCAATGCTTTATTTTGCTCTATAGATTTCTGAGAGCTTAACATTGCAGTTTTTAATTTACTTAATTCCACCTCTTTTTTTGCTATGTCTTCCGACAAAACTTCCTTTTGATAAATTGGCCTTACTGTATAAAAATAGCCAAAAATAGCAAAAGCAACCAATACAAACTGTGATACGTGGCTAACTCTGCTCAAAAAAACATCAATTTTATTGGACATAACACCTCTGTTAAAATTCTCTTTATCCTTAAATATAATTTTTTATAAGAAATCGTCTACAAATTAGTTCAGAGCTATGTGCCCAAAATGATGTTGATGCTATGGAACTAATCGGTATGTATTGATTGTGCAAGTTGAATAGAACAATAGCAAGTTTGGAACTTGTCGGTGCCGCCAAGTAGCGCACATTAACATTCCCAACGAAAGAAAATTTTGATTTTTTTAAATTTATCTGAACGTTAAGTTTGCTGGCGCGAACAGCCCCGCCCGCCTGCCCGCTTCGCTTAACAGACTGGTTTTCATGCACCCCGTAAATCGTTTCAGAAGCCGCCATACAAGGGCTTTTGCGTCAAAAATGGCGCATGAGACTCATGCGTTTTCATGCGCCATAGGCATGCACTCATGCGCTCTCACGCCAGCCAGATAAAAGGCGTAAAAAATCCCGGTACTGGATCGGGATTGCGTGGGTGTTTTTTGCTAATCAGACAGGAATTTGCTGACGGCTTGACAGCTTTGAAGCGGAGCCATAGCGATTGAGCGTTTGCCGTTGTTTTTCCGGCATTTGTGCTTTGTCTGATTCCTGTTCATTGCGCCGGGGCTTCATAATTATCGTATCCACACTTTCCAGTGCGGTAAATGTGCAGGAACATTCAAGATTCTGGCATTGATACCATGATCGTTTAACCGATGGCGCTTCATAGGCGGAGGTTCTGGCGTGTGCCGTCGTACCGCATTCGGGACATTTAAGTGCCATTAATATCACTCCTGCATGTCGTTAATGTAATCCAGGCGTTGCTGAAAGCGCAGATGTTGTGCCGGGGTGTAAGTACTCTGGCAGTCACGAACCATCACGGGGTCCGGTATTACACCCGATTCATCCAGAATCACACGATAATCCCCCGCAATTTCAGGCGGGGTTATGGCGAGCTGGCGAACCAGGGCACTGCGTAACATACGGGACGCAACTTCCAGCCCTCCGCGCCCCTTAAGAAACGGAGCCAGTGCAGATGTCAGGGCCGCTCCGTTCGCCTGCATATAATTGCTGAGAGCGTCTTCTGTATAGGCCTCCATCAGTAAATGCTGCGAGTAAATACACTCACGTGCAGCACAGTTAATTTGCCATTTCAGCACATCCAGACGTTCCCGCTGTAATTGGAGCTGTCGGGCATAATCTGCTGGTTTCTCCGTGGCAGTGAGGAGAGATTCTATTTGTTGTTCAACGATTTTTCGGCTCTCAATATGTCCGGCCCACAGAATACTGGCATTTCGAAAACCGGTAAGCGCCTGGTCGGGAGTGGCTCGGGTCATCATACTGATTTCTCCTTCTCAGCCCGTTCCTGACGAACCTTCATTTTATGAAGGGCCGCCGGAGAGGGAAGTTTGCGGAAATCAGCAAGGGCAGCATAATCCGGCGCAACACCTGCCAGTTTAAACACAGGGTCCTGTTCCGGCATCGCAGCGTTAGTAAGAGCCGGTCTGGTGATATGTTTGTGAATAAAGTTTTTCAGTACTGTGTCCGGGTCATTAACTGAATTCACCACACCCACAACGGCACTGGCTTCCCGCCCCATTGTGGTTTTGAGCAGGCTCAGCGTCTGGATTAACGCCTTACCATGCGACTGCATGAAGTCTTCCCAGATTTGCTTTGCGCGAATTTCCACAAGGGTGTTATGTGCGCTGATATACTGCCCGGCTAATTTCCCGGCTTTCTGCGGTAAAAAAGCGGCTTCCTTTTCATGCGCAGCCAGTAATTCATCAAAATCCTCAAGGGTTTCACGTCCCAGCGCAATTTCCGTGCGCAGCTTTTTCATTTCTTTTGAGACAACGCCCTGACTTTCACGAAACAGCGTGCGCCACTCCTCATTCAAAGCGTTTGTCGTGGCTTCCATTTCAGCGCGGTGCTGGCGGATTGTCGCAATATTATCCGCCGCCGCTTTCTGCTGACGGCGTGCTTCAAGCCATACGTTTCTGGCTGTGTTCAGGGTTTCCAGTGCCCGCTGCGTGACAGCCGGAAAAGTGGAAAGGTTGTTATTCTCTGCGGTGTTGTTCATGACTTCTCCTGTCGCGTTGGTTCGTTACGTCAATTGTGCCGTGGCTGACACAAGCACACTATCGGTGCTCAGTGTGTGGTGGCTGGCACAACGGGCGTTTACGGTTATTCAGGCGTGGCTATGACAGCCAGCCAGATAAAAATGCCTCGGTTTCAGTCTGCTTTATGTCCCCGGTGCGGTGGAACAGGTGGAACAGGTGTTACAGCCTTGTTTTGTAAAACATTTATAGTTACAGCACAGGTGGAACATCGCGGGTAACAAGGTGGAACAGCGGATCGGCTGGCGTTCCACCTGTTACACCTGTTACCCTTCATAAATAAGACTCACGCAAAGCCTTAACCCGGCACCTCACTGTTGAAGACATAGAGCCTGCGGGGATTCATCTCTGGCGGGCGAATGTTTGTCTGCAGCATGCCATCGGTGGAGGGCAGCAGATATCCACGATCCGCGCACAGACGTGCCACCTTGCGCGAGTCAAATCCCCTGCAGATTTCTTTCCAGCCAGACGGCATGACGTAGAACGTGGTGACAGCTTCCGTGCCCTGCGCGGTACTGCCTTTCTCCACCCTGCGCCAGCCCACCATATTGCCGGGGCGGTTACGCTCGTCGTGCCAGTCAGCAAAGCGGCTGTACTGATTCGCGGTAAAGAAGCTGCGTACCTGCTCCAGTGCGGCAATATCTTCCTGGTTGGCGGTGTGCCCGCGATCTTTCAGCCATGCGTTCAGGCAGACGCGGGTTGCCCGCAGCGCTTCACCCTCAGGCCAGCCGGTGATACCCAGCCGGGTTGCCAGCTCGCCCGCCATCGCCACCAGTGCAAAGCGGTTCACTGCCCGGCCCACCTGATTGCCCGCATCTTTCGGGGTCAGGGCGGCGGTATATTCCTTCATCAGTAACTTTGCCTGTGCCGTCAGCCCGTTAAGGTCAGCGGTCAGGGCTTTCAGCCACTCCCGGAACGGCGAACCGTAGTAGCTGGACGTGGCCCACTCCAGATGTTCCGCCAGAGCTTTGCCGCTGTCGAAGCCGTGTAGCTCCTCAAATACGCCAAACTTCCCGGAATCGCTGGGGATCTGGATCATCCTGACTTCCATCCCGGCAAAGGTACGCTCCCCGGCTTTTGCCGCATGTTCAGTCAGTGACAGCTCGCCGGTTGAAAAGAACAGCAGCCGCCACTGCTTGCGGGTGCGCAGCTCACCGTCCGTACCGGCACGGCCCTTGCCCTGACCGTTTGCCAGCATGTAGGCGATATTGCCAGCCTCGCGTCCGTCCACCTCCCGGATCTCATCGAGCATCATGGCGGCATCGTTGCGGCGGCTGGCGCATCCCTCCAGCGCGTTGCCGGTTGCCCGCCACGTCTGCCAGTAGTCAGGCCCGCCGCAGA
>SKEP01000084.1_pt1 | contig 64743 bp, 59 predicted proteins | sample 4826901 | NCBI WGS metagenome assembly SKEP01 (sample SAMN11008806, study PRJNA524170) | human gut metagenome | biome: Human fecal sample; material: Feces; isolation source: fecal sample from pouch patient p4, p43, p49, p54, p55 | host: Homo sapiens | place: Israel: Tel-Aviv | collected 2014-03-20
CAGGATACGTTTATCCTGTGCAATCAATCATTTGATAGGGAGGACAATATGAAAAAATTACTTTGCGCTGCATTTGCCGTACTGGTATTAGCAGGCTGCTCCGGCGGTAAAGAAGAAACAAAAACAATGACCTGTACGGCAGAACAGAAATCCAATGGTTCCACCATTTCACAGACAATCAAATTTGACTATCAGGGTGACAACATCACCAAGCAGGATCAGAAAACAGTGATTACTGCACCGGATAAAAAAACCTATGAAGCAATGCTGCCGACACTGAAAAGTGCTTCTCTGGAAAGCAAGGCAAAGGGTGTTGAAGGCATGAGCTATAGTCTGACAGAGGATAAGGACAAATTCTCAATTACGGAATCCATTGTTTTTGATATCAAAGAAATCGATCCGAAGGACTACGGTACCTTTACCAACCAGAAGCTGAGCGGTAAAAAAATGGTAATGGATCTGGAAAAGACAAAAGAAAACATCGAAAAAAGCGGATTAACCTGTAAAAAATAATCAGTCTATGACATGATACGCGCTGAAGAGCTCTCTGTTGGAGAGCTTTTTTTATTTTTCTTCATCCAAATCCATGAGAAATAGAAATGGCTGTATCAGTAAGGTGGATTTTCAACCTAACTGCACATTGATCCGTCCTTTTATTTTCTTATCCCGCCTGAATAATTCTGAAAAGGCAACATTTTTAGTCGAACTTATAGAATATATCTGCTTTTCCCTATCATAAAGTGATATAATTACAATATCAAAAAACATAAGATATACGAACAGACAGCGTGTCCTTTGGCTATCTCAGATGTATCTCGCAATGCAGCACTGCCTAAATCGACGGCTATCAGGCAAACAGGCTCCATAAGGGAGTCTGCCGCAGCAGAATCCCATACACAGCACTGTTTTTTCGGCTATTCACAAAGCGGTGTAATGCAGTATAGAAGCTTGCTTCACGGCAGGAATGAAAAGACAGGAGGTTTACAGTATGCCAATGAAACTTAATGAAAATAATTACAGCTATTATATTTACCGCAATCTGATATGTCTGGCAATCCTTCTGCATTTCGGCTATACATTGCCTATGGGAATTCTGCATTATGGCGTCCCTCTTCTCTATAATATCTGCAGTGTGCTGTTTTACATCGGTATGCTTTTGCTGGTCATGAAAAAAAAGCGATATGCGCTGGCCGTTTCCCTGATTCATTTGGAAACCATCTGCTTTGTTGTGTTACACACTGTGCTGTTTGGCTGGAACGCTTCCTTCTTTCTCTTTCTGATCGCAATGGCTTCTCTTGTGTATTTCTGTCCCTACCGCAGTCCCTACATCCCCTATCTGTTTTCCATTCTGCATATGCTCACCTTTTTTCTATTGCATGAACAAACACAGGGAACGATGTTCTCTTCTCTGCCGGCTGCTTCCCTACAGCTGCTATTTCTCTGCAACAGCTTTGGTTCATTTCTCACAATCCTTTATGTTGCCTATGTTTCCAATGCCAGTGCCGATATTGGAAAAGAGGTTTTAAAAAAGCAGAATGAAAGTCTTTTGCAGATTGCTAATTACGATTCCCTCACAGGGCTGTACAACCGTACTTATTTGAAAAAAACAGCATCCCAGCTGTGCCTTGAGAATTGCTGTCTTGCAATTGGCGATATTGATGATTTCAAGCGGATCAATGATACCTATGGTCATTTGTGCGGGGACGCCATTTTAAAGCAGCTCGCTGAGCATATGCGAACCAGACTGGATCCCGCAATCTTTATCTGCCGCTGGGGTGGTGAGGAATTTGTCTTCCTTTTTCATGATATCAGGGAGCAGGATGCACTGCAGCAGCTGCAGGATTTCTGTTACTGGATGAATCACACAGAATTTCAATACGGAGAACAAAAGATCCCAGTCACCATGACATTCGGCATCTGCTGTCATCAGCGGCTTTCTCTGGATGAGTTAATCAATAAAGCCGATCAGCTCCTGTACCAGGGGAAACAAAAAGGGAAGCACACAGTCGTAAGCGGGTAAAGCTGCTGCATGAAGCAATGATCCCTGTACCATAATACCAATAGGAGTGGATGCTATGAGAAAACAAATCCTGTTGATAAGTCTATTGCTTCTGTTAAGTGGCTGTTCAAAAAAAGCAGAAGCAGGCATAAGTAAAACGACATGCCGGGGAACCCTGATGGATACCTTTATTGAAACAACCATGGATTCAGAAAATCAACGAATTTCAACACAGAGCATACAGCTGCATACAGACTATCGTACACTAGGCTATAACAAGCAGCAGGCACAGGCCTGTGTTAAACAGTACCAGAAGGATTATGCAAATATCAGGGGCTTGACCTATCAGGCATCCGTGACAGATAAAGAAATGAAGCAGCTGCTCATTCTAAAGCTTACGGACATTGACACCGCACAGCTGAAAAAGCTGGATTTCATCCAGACCTTAGAAGACGCTGTATTCGATGTACATACCGCGGTAATCGTTTATGAACAGCAGGGACTTACCTGCAGTACGAAGCCGGCGGCATAACGCCAGGGTATCCGAAGGATACTGCTAACGCACAGTCAGAGATTTCCTGTACGAAGCATACAGCCTTCATAAGGCACCGGCATTGCTTTCGGCAATACGTGATAAAGAAAGTAAATCAGCAATAAAATCCTTTGTTTCCCCTTATAAGGATACGGTGATTAAACAGACCGTTTCAAACAAGACTGCTTTTTTCTATTCCCGCTGATTCCTTTCCTGCCCCTGTTTTATGCTCATATTATACAGCAGTTCCTTTCTGCCAAAATCATCGATATGAAAAAGATCAGACGATGTATCTGACCCTTTCTGCTGCCTATTCCGGCAGCTTTTTTATGTTTGAATTCCCTTTTATTCCCATGCTTCCCATGTTACAGCGATACGGCGCAGCGCCTCCTGCAGAATCGACTTCTGTGTTCCGATATTCAGGCGCACCCAGCCATAGCCGTCCTGCACAAAATAGCTGCCGACAACCATGGATACATTTGCCCTGATAAAGAAGGCACGCATTTCATCCTCATCCGCAAACACGGAACGCATATCGATCCATGCCAGAAAGCTGGAATCGCTTTTCATGACCTTAGCCTGCGGCATGTGCTGTGCAAACCAGTCATACACCATGGTGAAATTCTCCCCGATATATGCAGTCAGCTGATCCAGCCATTCCTCTGAATCATTATAAGCCGCAATGATGGCAGGAACGGCAAATACATGCGGACTGGTCACATAGACCTTTTGTAAATATGCCAGCAGGCGTTCCCGAATCTGCTTATTCTTAACGATGATGTAGGAGGATTTTAAACCACCCAGATTAAAGCCTTTGTTTGGAGACACACACATAATCGATGCATCCGCAATATCCTCATGCGCATTCCACAGCGTGGTAAAGCTTTCCCGATCAAAAATCACATCACGGTGTATTTCATCACAGACCAGCAGAACATCATGCTTCAGACACAGCGCACTGAGCTGATGCAGCTCCTCCTTCGTCCAGACGCGTCCGCTTGGATTTTGCGGCGAACAGAAGATAAACAGCTTGACATTCTCTTCGACCATCTGACGCTCCATCTCTTCAAAATCAAGATAATAGCGCATATTTTCCAGCTTTAGGGAATTGCAGATCAAACGACAGCCGCCGCGCTCCACCGCTTCAGCGAAGGGATCATAGGCAGGGGTATTGATCATAACTGCATCTCCCTCGTTACAGAAGCACTGTACGATATAATGCAGAGTGCCGCAGGTTCCAAAGGTCAGTTTGATCCATTCCTTTTTAATATCCACATGAAAACGGCGCTTGTTCCAGTCGATCAGCGCATCATAATATGCATCATACGTATACGTATAGCCATAATCTCCCAAAGCGGCACGCTCTATCATCGCCTGCTTGATTGCCGGCGCACATTCAAAATCCAGATCGGCAAGATCCATAGGAATCGCATCCTCATTCAAGCCGAATTTTTCCTTCAAAATGGTATTGTCCCATTTTCTGCATTTTCCAAGCTTGCGATTGATTACATGATCAAAATCATACTTCATATCCGTTACCCTCCAAAATAATGAGTTCCTTTGTTGTGGCATTCAATGGGACACCACGGCCGTTTTCGATAAGGACATCATCCTCAATTCGCACACCGCCAAGTCCCGGAACATAGATACCCGGCTCACAGGACATGATCATGCCTTCCTCCAGCACGGTGTCACTGCCAGCATTCAGCAGTGGAAGCTCTCCATCTCCCATGCCGATGCCATGCCCCAGACCATGCGTGAAATACGGACCATAGCCATGCCCCTGAATGATGCCGCGCACATAGCTGTCCACATCGTTTCCTCTTATACCGGCTTTGATAAAGTCAACACCCGCACACTGTGCTTCCAGCACGATATCATAGATTTTCTTCAGCTCCGGCTTTGGATCCTGAATACACACCGTTCTGGTCATATCGGACTGGTAGCCCTGATAGGTGATACCGAAGTCGATCGTGATGAATTCATGGGCTTCAAAGGTTTTTTCACTCGGACGCCCATGCGGCATGCTGCCGCGGACACCGCTTGCGACAATCGTATCAAATGCCATGGCACTGGCTCCGTTTTTGATTGCCAGATACTGCAGCAGCGCACTGACCTCGGTTTCCTTCATACCGATGCGAATCGTGGAAATCGTTTCCTGAAAGATCGCATCCGTGATTTCACATGCCTTACGTACCAGCGCGATTTCCTGGGCATCCTTACAGCGGCGTGCCTCCTCCAGCTCATGCTCCAGAAGCACGGTTTTCAACCCGTATTCCTGCATGCTCAGATATTCCTTCACGAGAACCTGTCCCGCTTCAATTCCAATGCGGGCATGAATTCCCAGAAGCCGGACCACCTCATCCAGATAGCTGTTGCCCTGTTCATGCACCACCGGGATAAAGCCGCTTGTTGTTTCTCTTGCTTCATTGCTGTAACGCCCGTCCATAATCTGATACAGCTCATCTCTTGTCACCAGCACCTTGACGCCGCTTCCGGTTAAGGCACCGAGATAGCGCTTGTTGGAACGGCTTTTGATCAAGATGGCGTCGATTTGTTTTTCCTCCAGAATGGAGCGAATTTTTTGGATTCTCTGCATACTGCTTCCTCCTTTTTATGATATACCTCTGCACCTGCATTTCTCTTTTTGCGCAGCTGTATGGAAAGCGGCACCCGCAAACGGATGCCGCTGGCTATTGCTAGAAATCAAGATCCAGATCGTTCAGTAAAGCCTCCTCATCATCCGAGAAGATGTTTTTTGCCTCCTCTGCTTTCTTCGCTCTTGCTTCTTCCTCACGCAGCTCCTGACGCTCCATAATTTTAAAGAATGGCAGATAAAGCAGAATTGCCAGAATCAGCTGTGCACCGCAGGCCAGGATCACTCTCCAGTCACCGTTTGTCAGGAATCCCTCCAGGAAGACACCGACATAAGGCGGATCGAAGAACGGCTTGTCCAGCAGACCGTAGTGCATCAAAAACATTGGCATGGTACCGATGATGGCACCACCGAAGACGAATGGGATAAACATTATCGGATTCAGAATAATCGGAGCACCGAAGAGAATCGGTTCATTGATACCGAACAGTGACGGGAACAATGCGACCTGCCCGATTTTACGATAGCGCTTGGATTTGGACAGCATGCATGCCACAACGCATCCGATGGTGATACCGGCACCGGTGAATCCAAAGAACGCACTGGAGGTACCTGCCGTATAAAAGTGTGGCAGAGGTTCTCCGGCCTGTCTTGCGATGATGTTTTCCGCAATGAAGGTAGCCATGATCGGACGTGTAATCGGTCCGAAAACAGATGAATGGATACCGAAGAAGAAAATCAGACAGATCATGAAGTGCAGGAACAAGACTGCCCACGGGTTGTCCATGGAACCAACCAGCGGTGCCAGAAACTGTGTCAGAATCTGCGGAGGCAGTGCTCCGAAAATCTGCTGGGAGAAGAAGCGTACAGCGATGAAGGTTCCGGCAACGATGATGGTTGTAGGAATCAGCTCAAAGGATTTGGATACGAAGTCCGGTACCCCCTCCGGCATGCGGACCGTCAGATTCTTTTCCTTACAGAAGCGATACAGCTCCGTAGCAGCCATACCGACCAGCATGGCACAGAACAGACCCTTTGCACCGAAGTTGGTGATGCTGATACCGCCCTCTACGTTTTCAGCAGCCACAAACAGGAAAGCAAAGGTGGACAGAGTGATACAGCCCGGAATATACAGCTTGTAGTGATTCCCCAGATTGTATGCAATACACATCGTTACATATACACTCATCATACCGATGGATAGGGTAACCGGCAGGTCAAGCAGCTCCGCATTGTTCAAAATGAACTGACTGAATGCGTTATTTTCTCCAATCATGTTTGGTAAAGCGGGGATGATGGCGAAGAAGCTCCCCAGAATCGTAAATGGTGTCATGGCCACCATGGATGCCTTAATGGCACTCAGATGACGCTGTTTATCTACTTTTTGAGCAATTGGCATCAGCCATTTGTTCATAAAGGCCTCAAATTTATTAAACATACTAGGTTCCTTTCTATTTATTTATGCTGTCTTCACAGGACACGCGAGCGGGATTCCTGAAAGTATACCCCTGCTCATTCATCTCACAGTCTGATTGAACAATACAAGACTGACTGCAAATGAAGCATAGTCTTTTATAATTCCAAATCAGGGATTACTTTCCCATTTCGTGTTTCTTGTGTGTAACCAGAGCGAGCTTCAATACGGTGGCTCCGTCCATCTGTCCGTATACATCCTTGTCAATGACTGCAAACGGCACGTTTTTCGGTTTGCATACAGCCTCGATGAAGTCAATCTTATGCGATACCTGCGGTCCGACCAGAACCACGTCCCAGTTATCGATTTCCTCCTCCAGAGAGTCTGCGGGAATCGCCGTAAATTTAAAATCCTCTTCGTTCAGCTTCGCGCTTTCCTTTACGACCTTTTTCATGTTCTGCATCAGCATATTGGTGGAAAAGCCACCTGCACAGCATAATAAAATTCTCATGTCAGTTTCCTCCTTCTTTTGCTTCAAATACATCTACCAGCGACTCAATGACGTCTCTTGCCAGCTGGCTGGTCATATAATGATCCTGCGCATGAACCATGAGCAGTGACAGCTCCGGCTTTTCAGCCTCCGGATCCATTTCCGACTGGATCAGCTTGGTCTGGATTTTGTGTGCCTCCAGATCGATTTTTCTGCTTTCCTCAAGCAGTGCGCGAGCTCCCTCATAATCGCTTTCCTTTACCTTGCGAAGGGCTTCAAACGCCTTCCCCTTACTGTCACCGGCAGCGGAAATGATACCGATGATCTGCTGTTCTAATTCTGTCATGCTAGACTCCTTTCAAAAAATTTATTGATGCACGATACGCTGCTTCGTCAAAATTGACAATCAGCTCTGTAAAGATGTCGATGGCGTCCGCAATATCCTGCAGATGTGCAATCGAATAGGCACAGTGTCCATAACGCACAGGCAGGCAGCTGACAGCGGTCGGTTTACCATCCCTACTCTTGTGAGCCTCGCCGCCATCGGTTCCTCCTCCATTGAACATATCCAGCTGCAGTGGCTTATGCAATGTATTTGCCGTGTCCTTGATACGACGAATCAGGGCACGATTGGGAGCAAGTGTGCGATCGAAGTTTGTCAGCATCATCCCCTTGCCAATCTGGCGCTGATTGGTATGATTGCGAACAAATTCATCGTTAAAGCAGGCAACATCGATTGGAAACACCACATCCGGATTCACCCTGTATACAGCGGTTTTTGCCCCGCGTATTCCGACCTCCTCACTGGAGGTGCCCACCATGTAAACGGTATTGGGATGATCAATGCCTTGCAGCCGTTTTAATACCTCCCCCATAATGAAGCAGCCCAGACGATCATCAAACGCCTTTCCTGCCACAACATCCGCTAAGGCGAAGTGCTCAAATTCTGTCGTATACGTCACCATATCCCCGACCTGAATGCCCAGATCATAGACCTCCTGTGCAGTCTGTGCCCCCAGATCCACATAGACTTTGGTGGCGGCGTTGCTCTCATAGGTTGCCTGGATGATACCGTGAATCTTCTTACCATCCTCTGTCGTAATACGTACCTTCTGCATAAACTGTGCCAGCGGCTTTACACCGCCCACACTCATCAGCATGACCTGCCCCATATCGGATATACTGCGCACGATGAAGCCAACCTCATCGATATGAGCGCACAGCATGATCTTCGGCCCCCTATTCCCCTTTTTGAAGATAATACTGCCAAGATGATCCGTGGAAACTTCATCGGCATACTCCTTCAGCTCCGCAACCAGAACATCCCGTACCTCCTGCTCATTGGATGCGATGCCGTCCGCATTTGACAGCTTTTCTAAAAATTGTATATTCATAGAGTCCCTCCTTTAAAATTTCAGATGCGATATGCATTTCATGAAATCCTCATACGATTCTGCACACCGCAGCTTTTCAATCAGTGCCGTATCGCTCATAACCTCAAACAATACTCTGGTTATATTCTGATGCAGCTTTAAATCCCCCTTCTCCAGATCGACCAGAAAGATGACCTGAACCGGCAGCTTATGTACCGATGCTTCCTGCTTCACAATGCCCACCGACAGAATATTTCCTCTGCCGCACATCTCCAGGGGATGCGGAATCGCAATACCATTGTTATACACGGTGGACAATACTTCCTCACGCTGTTTCACGGAATCCGCATAGCCCGGATCACAATATCCCTCCTGTTCCAGCTTTGCAGCCATACAGGAAACCATGTCCGCATAGCTTCCTTCCTGAAAGATGTGGAATGCATTTTTGCGAAACAGGGAGGTGAAGGAGCGCTCCTGCAGGACAAGGGATGCATCTGTTTCCAGCATATTCTTGATTTTCTGAATATCCGCATCATCCAGCAGCTCCTTGATGAGAACAATGGGAACATCAAAGACTTCATCCAGCTTTTTAATGGTGAAGATGATATCCGGCTCATAGGAGTGAACCTCATCCAGCTCCAGCAAGGAGAAGGTTTCAATATTGCTGGAGGAGAAGATCGTTTCCAGCTTCAGCTTGATCAGAAAGGCACTTCCACCACCGCTGGAACAGATGATGGCAATGCGGTGATACAGATTCAGCTTGTGATGCAGCTCCTTTTCCATATGGGCGGCAAAGTGTGTTGCGATGAATCCGATTTCATCCTGTGTGGTCTTCACATGATATTTTTCCTCCAGCATACCGGCAAAGCGGATACAGATATTGAAAATCACCGGATACTTCACACTGATTTCGTGAACGAGCGGATTGGAGAAGGAAATGCTTTGATGCAGCCGGTCCAGCAGCAGGGATACATGTGCCAGAAGGCTCTTTTTAAATTCCACATCGGCATTGAACTGGGTATGATACTGTTCATCGGCATCCTGCAGAAAGACCTCGATATCCTGAATCAGACCCTCGTCATACAGATAGACATCACTCGGCTTTGTCTTTTGCTTCAGATAATTGCCGATATCACAGATATCACCGCTGCTCAGCGTCACCTGATAGATTTCCTGAATCACATCTGCCAGCTCGACTGCCATCTGCTTATGGACACTGCTGTCTATCACCCCTCCAGCGGATTCAATGCCCTTTTCCGCCAGAAGCACGCTGACCTTCAGGAACAGGTCAATTTTTTTCAGCTCGATATAATTGGTGTTCAGCCGGTACTGCTTCAGCAGGGCAATCAGCCGCTTTTCCAAATGCTGTATGTGCTGCTGGGACAGATAGTGATCCATGGTCTTCTTCATATAAAGATTGTCCTTTTCCTGCAGCTCCAGCAGATACAGCTTGCGCATCATGCCCTCACACGATAAGCTGATGCCGTAATGGGCTTTTTTAATCAGGGAAATGCTGTGCTCAAACAATGCCTTTTCTACCTTGGCCATATCAACCTTAATGATGGATTTGCTGACTGCCAGTGTGTCGGCGATTGTTTCCTGCGTGATGTAGTCACTTTGCAGAAGCAGCAGAGCGATGATGGTGTCAACACGCTCCTTGCTGCTGATGGCCATACTGTCTTCATCGCTTTGCATATACTGTTTGAATTTCTGCGGTGCCGTGATTTCCAGATAGTAGCCGAAGCGCCGCTTCAGATGGATGCGAAAGCCGTTACGCTCACCATCCTGCATCAGATATTTGATATCATTGCTGATGGTTCTGGTCGATACCTGCAGCTGTCTGGAGAAATGCTCCAGGCTGCAATACTGATCTGCATGCATGAGCTCTTCCAGTATTCGTTTTTCTCTCATTTGGCTGTTTCCTCCTTTCCTATGGTTGGGATTGCTGGCGCTTATGTGAAAGCGTTATCAGCTTGCATGGTTAGTATATCGAAAGTTTCTAAAAATAAAAAGATTAACTATTTCACAAGAAACATGAAAAATTTATCCACAAACTGGAAAAGTGCCGAAAAAAAGCGGTAAATAAGCGCTTTTGCGTCTATTTACCGTCTGAATTTTTGTATCTGCTTTTATAAAACGAACGATTTTCCAATGCAAATACTCGTTGTGTGAACTCTCCGGCCTGTACCGGCTCCAATGCCTTGTGCAGCGTATTCATGCGTGCATCAATGTTATCGATCATATGCAGCATTTCTGCCTCCGGTATCATCGGCAGCACAGGGGAACCATATTCATACACCCCATGATGGGATAAAATCATATGGCGAAGCAGCATGGCTTCCTCACAATCCTCCAGCCCCAGCTGCTTTGCTTTGGCCAGTACCTCAGCCTGCATAATGGAAATATGTCCCAGCAGCTTTCCCTGTGTGGTGTATTCACTGACAATGGCACCACTCAGCTCCACAGTCTTTCCTACATCGTGCAGGATGACACCGCTGTACAGCAGATCCCTGTCCAGCATCGGGTACAGATGACACAGCTGCTCTGCCAGCTGCAGCATCCCCAGGACATGCGTTGCGAGTCCGGCATAGAAATCATGGTGATTTCGTGTCGCCGCAGGATATTCAAAGAAATCCTTTTCATGATCCTTCAATATCCCGCATACCAGCTGCTTCATGACCGTATTTTCAATTTCGTCGATATAAAGCTGGATGGTTTCATGCAATGCCTGCTGGGAAAACGGTCCTTCCTTTACATAATCGGAAATATCCGCAGCTTCCTCCAGCTCCTTCATCTGCTGTACACGAAACTGCAGCTGCTTTTGATGACAGAGCACATCCCCGCTCATTTCCACCAGCATACCGGGTTGAAATTTATGCAGCAGCTCCTCACTTACATTCCAGTATTTCGCATCAATGCTGCCGCTTTTATCCTGAAACACAAAGGACAGGTACGGTGCTCCCTTTGCTGTTACACCGCGGTTCATACTGATAATCAGCGCTGTCAGCTCTCCCTTGTATCCGTCGTATAAATCTTTAATTTTATTGCTCATCACGCCACTCCATTTCATTTAGATGGTTCATGATATCCTCATGCAGAAAGCCCTTCTGCATGCAGTATACCAGAACCTTGTTTTTCAGCGGCTGCCCGCTCAGCTTGCGGCTGTATGTACGGATTGCCTTGGCAATCGTCTTGTTCAGCGCTTCACTGTCATCCTCTTCTTCAAAATTCAAGCGCTCCGAGGTACTTCTGGCGATATCACTGTCAAAGCCAAGCGATATCAGCTTTTGTACGATGGTCTGCTTTTTCATTTTTCTGGATTTATCCTTAATGGTTGCCATCAGCTTTTCTGCCATTTTCAAGGCACGCAGACGCTCCTCCTCATCATCCAGACCGGACAATGCCTCATCGACATCCTCCGCAGATATTCCTTTATTGATCAGGGTCCGCCGTATATTCCCCTTGCCACTCAGAGAAAACTGCATCTTTTCGATTTTCTGCTGCATATACAGGTTATCATTGATATAACCCTTTTCCTCCAGCTCACTTAACAAGCCCTCCACATCCTCAACGGATAAGCCCGGCTGCCGATGCAGCCAGGTGCCCATTTCCTTGCGGGTATAGTCGCGCATGCGAAGCTTGCGGATCGCTCCGCGATAGGCCTCCAGCACAATTTCCTTCCGCTGAAAATGCGCAACGGTGTAGCGGTCAAGCATTGTATGCAGACGGATTTTATAGGTGAAGTAATCATCCAGATCTATCAGAAGCTTCTGCGGCTGATCCTCCTTGTCGTTCTGCACATAGATGCGCACATAATCATCCAGCGTTTTGATTTTGATAACCTCGTAGGCATCCTCAAAGTCATTGATCGCCTGATAATATACACTGAGCACCTTGGAATAAAACACTCTGGAATCGTATTTGACGATTTTGCTCAGCGCACGCCGGGAAAAGGCCTTTCGCTCCTCGGCACTCCGGTGCATGAAGTCCGTCAGCTTCTCTGCAAATTCCTGCGGTGTTTCAAACAGAAAACCGCTGTCCTCCTCGATGACGAGATCCTTTAACACATCATCATAGCGGGCGAAGACCGGTAATCCGCACGCCAGTGCTTCAAAATAGGTCATCCCCTGCGTTTCCGTCAGGGATGCAGATACAAAGCAGTCCGCACACGCATAATAGGCCGGTATTTCCTCCGGTAGCTTTTTATCTGTAAAAATCACCTGCCGCTCCAGATGATGGCGCTGCACCAGCTTCTGCAGCTCCTCCAGCTGCGGTCCTCCCCCGACAATCATCAGCTTGATTTTCGTATCACTTACGTAGCGAAAGCCCTCGATGGGAATCTCAATGCTTTTTTCCTGTGCAATCCGGCCGACAAACACGATCAGGCGTTCATCCTCCTGAATACCGTATTGTCTGCGGATTTCCTGCACCCGGGCAGGATCGATATTATCCGGATGAAATTTCTCAAAATTCAGTCCGGTCGGTATGACATAGATCGGTGTCTTCACCCCGTACTTCAACAGCGTTTCCTTCGTTTTTTCACTTGGTGAAATCACTGCCTGCGCACTGTCGGATATCGAACGGGAAAAGGTGGAGACCACCTTCTTCGTCACCTTATCCACCTCGTCGATTTCAAAACGGTTTACATAATGCGTATAATCCTCATACATTGTATGATAGGTTGTCACAACCGGGATATTCAGATATTTAGCAACGATACGGCCAAACATGCCCACACCGAACTCCGTATGCACATGAATCACATCCAGCTGCATTTTCCTGATTTCATCACGGGCACTGAAATGATAGGGTGTAGACAGCTTATAGCCGTACAGCCATTTCAGCTCGAGTCCGGGAAGCCGCAGTACATTGCCTTCCTTTTTCATCGTCATTGCCTTGTGATTGGTGATGACATAAACGTCATGTCCGTTTTTCTCCAGCTCCCTTTGCAGGGTTACAATACTGGAAACCACACCGTTGATATCCGGTGTATACGTATCGGTAAAAAGCCCGATTCTCATGAATCCACCTCCCTGATGTCTTTCGGTTTCTTCCGTCTTCCATATTTTTCATCATCGTAGGTTCGTTTCAAATGCAGAAACACAAATGCCCCTACCAGAATTACAATGTGATACGTGGAAAATCTCCACAGGATCATAATACCACTGGCCTTGAGTCCGCCGACCAGATATTTGAACAGCTGTACGAATACCAGCTCGGTACCGCCACTTGCCCCAGGTATCGGAATAAATGCATTTGTCATCAGCACGAAGCTGGCCAGTGCCAGACAATCCACGAACTTATCCAGTCCCAGATTCAGGTTCAGCGCATAGGCTATGAAAAACGGCAGGGAAAACTGAACCGTCATACGAATCACATTCCACAGCACGGTTTTGCATATGATTTTCTTTTCGTGCTTCATTTCCTTGATTTCTTTGGTAAAGCCTTCAACCTGAATGGTCCAGGCGGCAAGTGTCTTTTCCTTGTTTTTCACGATATGCAGCTTCGCCAGCAGCGTCACGGCATGCCCGCTCAGCTTTACATAGACACGTGGAAACAGCGCCATCGTCCACAGGATACTGATGACACATACATTTACGATATAGCCGATCAGAATCCCCAGAAACGCCGGCCCGATAATCGTCATGTAATGCGTATAGCGCAAAAGAAACAGAATCGTGACATAGACCATCATCGTCGTCTGATAAACGATAAAATCCGCCCACAGAATACTCGCTCCGTCACTGTATTTGATTCCCTGCTTTTTAAATACGTACGCCTGACCGAACTGTCCGCCCGTGGCACTTGGTGTAATCCCGCTGAAAAACGTTCCGACAAGCGCATTGCTCAGCCCCTGCCGGTACGTGTAGTCCTTTTTGTAACGCCGGGCAAAAATCATGATGATCTGCCCTAAAATCATGACATAGATCATTCCCCAAAGGAAAATGATGAGCAGCCAGTACCAGGAGATACTGCTGATGAGATGCATGATTTCGTGATAGTTATCCTTCAGTGCAAACCACAGAGAAACAGCGGTCAGTCCGATGATGACTACAAAATTTAAGATATAACTCCGTAATGAACTTTTCATGAACCCTCAACTGCCTTCCTGCCAAAGCGCGAACGCTGCGCTTCTCTACCCCCGTTTGCGTTCCTGCAGCTCCTCATATACACGCGTATAAAATTCCTTCCAGATACTGAGCACATTCTCCTTGGAATAATATTCGCTGATATAGGCACTGTCAGCTGCACAGCGCGCATAATAGACCGGATCCTCATGCAGCCTTCGAATCAATTCGGCAAAGCTGTCATTATCATCGGCCATCTGATATTTCTTAAATAAGATATCCTCATACAGCTCCAAAGAGCGCAGAACCATCGGTCTGTGCAAATTGACCGCCTCCAGTATTGCCATTGGAAACAGCTCATTATAGGATGGCATAAACAGCACATCCGCCATATTGTAAATATCATTCATATCACTTCTCGGGATAATGCCTGGAAACTGTACGTTTGCCGGCGGATTCTCCACAACCTTCTTCAGCTCCTCATAGCCGTCTGTAATTTTTCCAAACGAAAAGCCTCCGCACCAGACAAAGCGCACATCCGGCAGCTTTTTCGCAACGTCAACAAAGTCCAGAACGCCCTTTCGTGTCTGTACCTGTCCGACACCGATGACAACAAAATCATCCGCTTTGATCCCATACTGCTCACGAATGGCATTGCGCTGCTCCACCGGCTTCACATAAAACTGTTCCTTGGATACATAATTCGGAATATAGATCATCTTCTCCCGGGCAATTCCATATTTCTCCAGCTCCTTCATAAAAATCGGATTTACAACAATCAGATAATCCGCTGTTTTATAGAAGCTGATCACATATTTTTTAAACACCGAAAACAGTGCCTTGGGTAACTGGATACTCCCATTCAGCGTATCCGGTAGAAAATGCACATAGCATACATTGGCATTTTTATTATTCTTCATCTTCAGATAATTCTGCGGATCAATGGTATGAGAATGAATGATATCAGCCTTCTTTCCGCTGTTGATTTCAACGGTAAACAGATCACTCGCACCTTCCTTAACCAGATTTACCTGCTCCAGATAGGCACTCCCCACACCCTGTCCTTCCACCTTGTCGGCACTGGACAGCATATTGATTACGATTTTCTTATCCAAATCCATTCCTCCGCTTCCTGTTCACATGGTTTTCATAACCACCTTAAATTATTATACCATAAACCTGTAGACGTTGAAACTCATAATGCAAGTATTACAAGTTTGTAACTATGAGCATTCCTTTAAAACCTGCAGATGCAGCAGAGCAGCAAGGTGCAGACAGGCACGGCGAAGCCTTCGATTCAGCGTGCTTTCCACAATGTCTCCCTGATGGCGCAATACCAGCTCCCGTTTCAGTCCTCGCACGTATACATCCAGCAGCAGCTCCTTTTCCTGCTCCTCCAGCTGTAGAATTCCCTGTAAGAGAACATAGGCCCGCTGGTCCTGCTCCATCACCTTTTCCCTTGCTCTTCGCTGACGCTCCATCGCGTCCAGCACGGGATCCCTATGTACATATCCGCTGTTTCTCGATGTCTGGACAATGCTGCGGGTATAGTTCAGATAATCACTTAGTTCATCCTCCACCTGCAGCTGTACACAATCCTCTCCATACAGCACGCTGTGCAGACGCAGCGAGGCCGTATACTGCTTCAAAAACAAAAGCTGGCGTTTCATATTGCGAATTGTCTGTGCTTCATCGACACAGGGCTCATAAAAAAATTCAGTCTCCTTCATCCGTTTACCTCCTATATATTCTTATATACGAATGAAAAGTACCGAATTCCTAAATTTTATTAAAATATTTGATTTTTTTCAAAAATACTGAAGACGATTTCCTTTTGTCGTCCATGGGAAGCCCAGCGTGCTGCATTGCCAGCATAGTCATAGGCGTGTCCATTTTCCAGCTTGGATAGGATTGCCCCGAGCAGAATATCGCGAATATTGCGGGTATCGGAGAAATAAGCAAGTGCTTCCCCTCTCATACAGGCAAGAATGGCATCAGGACAGCCCAGCTCCTGTTCACTGTCATCAACGACCTGAAATCCGCGCTCCCAAAGCTGCTGTACGATATCCTGTGACAGACGGCTGTTTTTGTATACGACAGAGGGTGTATTGTCGCATTGTACAGACAGCACTTCGCCATCAGCCGCCGTACACTGCTTCAGCCGATGATATACCCGGCAGCCAACCCCTTCCACATACGTGTACATGATATCACGCTTTGGAAAATAGACAATAGCCAGACGGACATCCTGCTCATGAAGAATGGCACTGCAGATCGACCAGGTATCCTTCTGGTGCAAATAGTCCAGAGTTCCATCGATCGGATCCAGTACAAGCGTATAATCATAGTCCTGTTTCAAAAAACAGGTGCGGCTTACCGTATCCTCCTCCACATCCAGACTCAGCACAGCCTGATATTCCGGTAACAGAGACTGCAACAGAATTTCCTGAACAATTTCATCGGCTCTGGTTTTGGCTTCCCGCATACGCAGATGGCGTTCATCCTCATCCTCCACCACTTCCACCTGTTTGCCCTCATTGACAATGGTTGCCTGCATCATGTTCGCAACAATGCCGGCAGTTCGTACAGCACAAAACAGGCATTCATACAATTTTTGATAGTTCATTTTTTCTCCCTTCTCCATGACTTATCATCTTATAATTCAGCGTTCAAAGCTATATTTTCATGATTCTGTATGCAGTTCAGTATACTATCGCTTATCGTAAAAAACAAGTCCTCGCGAATGATTGATTTACAATTCGTCCCATCATCTGCTTATCATCGCAGAGGTGGGAGACTTCTGTCTGTTATGAATTACATACAGAAAAGAGCTGAGACTGCACAGCCCCTTTGATTATGCTTGTTATAGCTTTTCAGGATAGATGTAGGGACTACAGAATCGCAGGTCGAATATCATCTTCAACATCCAGTATATTCATAGCGTCCATTGCACTGACATTGATTCTCTGCACCAGTTTTTTTACATGTAGAAATGTTGCTTCCACTTTCCCTTCTACCTTGCCTTCAGCTTTTCCCTGTAATAAGCTCTGTTCAATACCTCTTTGTTCTATGAAATCACGAAAGTTACACATATCCATAACCTCCTGATCTATCTCCTTCTCCATCAGTATACCATACGTCCTTTGTAATTGTTCCTTTTTATCCTCTACTGCGGAATTTTTTATAGACAAAATCTATAATAGCATATAGAGGTACACCTGCTGCTTCGTTTCATACGCAGGAACGGATGCAACAAACACAAGGCAGTCCTTACCGCAGACAAGCGGTGTTCAGCTGTAAGCTACTTAATCATTGTAAAGAATGAACGAAAGCATAAGAAAAAACGCTTCTAGCAAGCGGTTGATCTACTGAAAGGCCGGAGCCTTTGCGGATGGATACCATGTGAATGGGTTGTAGTATTTATATAGTTATTCATATACCAGCCTCTCCTTTTTTGTATCTACAGTGTAGCATAAAACCTACCAAACATAAGAAAATAAAATATACATACTTGAAAAGAGCAGACGATTCTTTTTCATTAGGTGCACAGGATTTTGAAAACCGCAGACATATGATAAAGAGTGTCCTTTATCATAAGATAAAAAAAGCCAGCCGCTAGGACTGACTGCTGATACGGTAACGCTTTAAGAATTCTTTGGTACGCTCCTGCCTTGGATGCTCAAACAGCTGCTGTGGAGTACCCTCCTCTGCAATCACACCCTTGTCCATAAATACGACACGGGAGCTGATATCATGAGCAAACTGCATCTCATGAGTCACGACGATCATCGTCAGACCTTCTCTGGCCAGATCCTTCATCACATCCAGAACATCGCCAACCATTTCCGGGTCCAGTGCACTCGTCGGCTCATCAAACAGCAGAACCTCCGGCTCCATGCACAGGGCACGGGCAATGGCTACACGCTGCTTCTGTCCGCCGGACAGCTGCATAGCACTCGCATTCGCAAAGGACTCCATACCGACCTTTTTCAGGAACAGCATCGCCTTTTCCTTCGCATCCGCCTTGCTTCGCTTCAATACCTTGATCTGTCCGAGCATACAGTTTTCCAGCACACTTTTATTATTAAACAGATTGAAGGACTGAAACACCATACCGACATGCGTTCGATGTTCATTGATATTGATTTCACCCTTCAGAATATCCTTGTCATGATACAGGATTTCTCCGGCATCCGGAGTTTCCAGCAGATTGATGCAGCGAAGCAGCGTGGACTTGCCGCTTCCACTGGAGCCGATAATGGTAATAACCTCACCCTTGTCACAATGAAAATCAATGTCATTCAAAACCTCCAGCGAACCAAAATGCTTTTTCAGATGCTTGATTTCTATGATGCTATTCATATACTTCACTCACCCTTTCTACCGGTACGCTCTGAGAAGACGGCCCGGATGATCTCGGCATATTCATGCGCCCCTCAACAAAGGAGAGAAGCTGGGTTGCCAGTGTCGTCAGCAGCAGATACAGAATAGCCGCTACGATAAAGGTCGGTACATACAGCATCAGACTTCCTGCAACGGAGCTGGACTGGAAATACAGTTCAATCACACCGATGACATTCAGCATGGAGCTGTCCTTGATATTGACAATAAATTCATTTCCGATCGAAGGGAAGGAATTGCGTATCGCCTGAGGTAAGATAATGCTCATCATCGTCTGTGTGGAGGTCATCCCCAGACTGCGGGCTGCCTCATTCTGCCCCTTGTCAATCGACTGGATACCGGCACGGATGATTTCTGCCATATATGCCCCTGTATTGATGGAAATAATCGTAATACCGGCAGTTACCGGTGACCAGTTCAGTACCGGACGAAGACCGTGATAGATGATCAGCGCCTGTACCATCATCGGTGTTCCACGAAAAATCCATACATACAGACCGACAAAGCCGTGCAGTATCTTTTTAATTATGCGGGAGGGCAGTGCATCGCGCTCTTCTATACGCACAGCACGGATACCTCCCAGCAGCAAACCGATCAGTAATCCGATCAGTGTACCGCACACCGCCAGAAGCAGTGTTATCTTAATCCCATACCAGAACAGCGGAATGTTGTCCTGAAAAATCCACCAGGCCTGGGCAAACATCCCATCCGGTTTTGCGGATGCTACTATCATCATGGTAATCTCCTATTCTGTTTTGTTATTCTGTTTTCGGCTGACTCTCTCTTGCTTCCTTCATCCACTGATCTCTTGTTTCCTTGGAAATTCCATCCAGTGATTTCTGTACAGCATTGAACAGCTCGGAATCACGGCTTCCCTCTTTCAGACCGACAGATACGGACGTGTCAATATCAAAGCCCTTGCCCTTTGCAAAGTGAACGATCGTTAAATCCTTATTCGCTTCCACGGCACCCTCGGCAACCGGAAGCTCTGCTGTAATGCCATCCACTTCCTTGTTCTGCAGGGAGAGGATCATTTCCGGATACGTTGCCTTTGGTGTCGCATGCTTTACACCCTTGATTTGATCGATAATCGTATCATAGTTCGTGCTCTTCTGCCCGATGATGGTCTTACCCTTGAACTGCTGGATATCATTGAATTTCGCAGCCTTGTCCCCCTTGCGTACAATCATAACCATTTCAGATTCATAGTATGGGGATGTGAAGTCAATTCCGTTTTCACGTGTTTCATCCTTTGTCATACCGGCAATAATCGCATCGATTTCACCGGATTCCAAAGCCGGCTGCAGGCCGTCCCAGGATACCTTTTTGATGACAATCTCACGATCGAGATCCTTTGCAATCTGACGTGCAACACGTACATCATAACCGTCACAGAAGCCGGCACCGCCAATGGAAACACTCGTTTTCGTCTGTTCCTTCGTCTGCCAGTTAAACGGCGCATAATTGCACTCCATACCAACCGTAAAGGTTTCCTTTCCTGTATTCTTTGAAACATTCTTGTCGTCATCACTGCTACCGCATCCAGTCAAAAGCAGTGTCATGGCAAAAGCTGCCGTTACTAATTTTTTCTTCATAAATAGTCCCTCTTTCTTTTTTTCTTTTCACATATACCGCCTGTGTATACACCATCGGTGAAATACCATGGAATAACAAAAAAGCCGTGCTATTACACGACTCTCACACATAAAGCAGAGTTGTTAATAGCTCCTCTTCTTAACGAAGGAGTGCCATGAGTATTTCCCATGACCCCAGAAGTGCATCCGCCAATGCAGCCTCTTCGGCGATGATTACCTTTCAAAGCTATCCCGGTCTGCCGACTCCAGCTTTTACTCTGACGCATCGCTGCCTCTATACGATTTTTCTGTCTTATATACTTTAGCTTAAATCCCGACATTTGTCAATGGCCCCTGAATATTTCATGAAAGTTTTTCAGTTTCTTTCATTTTCCGTCTGCGCTTCAGATATAGAATAAGAGCAAGCAGACCCAGCCCGAGGGCACCACCTGCCGTATCAATCAAAACATCCTTGAGCTGTCCGCTTCTGCCAGGGACAAACAGCTGATGAAATTCATCCGTTGCCGCATAGGCAGCCGTAGCCGCCAGTGCCAGAAGCAGCCACGGCTCCTTTTTGTATTCCCGTATCGTAAGACCAAATAAAATGGCCAGTACCGCATATTCACTCATATGTGCCGCCTTGCGTACCAGAAAGCTTGTCATATCCCGAATGATTTCATTCCTCATGATATCCAGAGAGAATACAGCATCCAGAAGGTGCACAAAGAAATCGCTCATTTCCTGAGAATCATCCGCAACCTGTGCGGAGAACCAGAAAATTACAAGCATCCAGATAATGCACAGGATGGCATAGCAGTGCTTCTTTTTCATGCATATCACCCTGTGCATCATTATAGAATAAGATCGGTAAAAATACCAGTAAATTTTTACCTCAGCATCATGTTTATGGATAGAGTCGTATCATTTCTCCTGAGCATCCGATGGTATGGTATCCACGGTTTTAAAGTCATAGCCAAGATCCTTCATATTTTTGATAAAGGTATCCATCGCTTCATAATTCCCCTTATTGCTCGGATGCAGCAGATAAATCGCCCCCTCATGGTAATGCTCCATCATCGTCTTCAATGCCTCACTGCCCGAAACATCACTTGCATAATCGTAATAGGCATGACTCCAGAAATAATTGCTGTAACCAAGGTCCTTTACCAGCTTCATCGCACGCTCACTGCTTCCGCCCTTCGGAAAACGGAAAACCTTTTTCATCGGCTGCCCGGTAACCTCCATATACGTTTTTTCTGTCTCCGTAATCTCTGCAACAAATTTATCGATGCTGGAGGCATTCGCCAGTGTTGTCATATCGTAATGATGCCAGCTGTGATTTCCGATTACATTGCCATCCTGAACAAGCTGCCGGATGAAATCTGCTTCTGTTTTAATATAATTTCTGGTCAAAAAATAGGTTGCCTGCACATCATTCTTTTTCAGGACCTCCGCAATCTGCTTGATATAGGTGATATCATTGCCGCCCTCATCAAAGGTCAAATAAATTACTTTTTCTTTTGGTCCCTGATAATAGGAATCGTATTTCTTTAACAGCTTTTCATCCTTGGCACCTGTTGTCCGCTGATGATCCTTGCTTTTATTAAACCACCATTCCTCCATGGTGTTGTCATAGCTGTCATGATCATAATACAGCTTTGTATTCGTTGGATCAGCACATACCTGAACACTGCGCTTTACACTTGTGGTATTGCCGCTGGCATCCTTTGCCGTATAGGTCAGCGTATACGTACCCTGTTTTTTCATATTTACACTGCCTTTTCGTTCCACGCTTTTGCTTACATCCCCGTCATAATTATCACTCGCCTGATAGCCCGGCTCCTGAAAGCTTCCATTTTCAAACACTCGGATAGACGAGCCGCCCTTCAAATTGATCTTCGGCGGTGTCGTATCAATGACATTGACCTTGCGCTCCACTGTTTTCTGATATTTATCAAAGGTATAGGTCAGCGTATAGGTCCCCAGCTTCTTTGTATTCAGATTCCCCTCTACCTTTACCTCATCACTGTAATCCGAAAAACGAAACCTTGCCCGGGCCCCCGGATCCTGAAAGCTGGTATTCACTTCCATCTCCATCGTCTTTGCACCGTTTAATGCCAATAGCGGCGTAAACAGTCCGCTGAAAAACAGCAGCTTTATCAGCAGGGCCGCCACCATGACCCCAATCAATCCCATAATTCCATATATAATATTCTTGCAGCGTCTGCTCACATGCATCACCTCTACACTAACGATATGATATGCAGCCGTGATTTATGCCGTATACAGGTATTGGATAACAATACTTATAGCAGCTGTTTCTTTGACAAATCCAGTCCCATACATTTGTAAGGAAACACACATGCAATATAGGAAAGCATCTAAAACTACATCCTGTAGCTGATGAAAAATATCCGCTCCGCATACTGTATTCTGTAAATAACCATGAAATAATAAAACATATGGCAGGTGATGAGCATGAAGAAAATCCCCATTGGGTTGAAGGATTACCGCAAGCTGAAGGAAGAAAACTATTATGTCGTGGATAAGAGCCTGATGATTAAAGAATTTATGGATCGGGGCAGCGAAGTCACCTTAATCACACGGCCAAGGCGCTTTCACCGAAATATTGCCGATACCTTTGGTATCCGACAAGAGGCGCGCTAGTAGCGGGAAAAACAATCAATATGAGTAGGCGCCTGCCCGCCCATGGCGTGCTTGCAGAATTTTTTGATGTCACAAAGGATTCACGGGACATTTTCAAAGACACTGCCATTATACAAACAGAATATGCAAGGGATATCAATTCATATCCGACTATTTTTCTATCCTTCGCAGATGCAAAGGGTGATAAGGATAATATCGTCATGCAGATGAAGCTCCAACTGTTAAAGGAATATAAAAAAAATGAGCAGGTACTTGAACATATCGATCGGTTTGAAAAGCCCGGATTTGATTTAGTTATGGATGGTATGTCCCATTTACAGGATGGCTCTTTACAGGCAGTTGTAAATGCTATCAGCTTTCTGATGACAAAATGCCATCAATATTACGGAAAACGGGTAATGCTGTTCATTGATGAATAGGCGCTGCCCTCCCATGGCGTGACGGGTACAATATGGGAGGCATCGACATCTACACTGCTAGTGGGCAGAGCCTAATCCATGGTCAGTTATAAATTATCTGGATAGAAAGCAGTTAATTCCTTTCTGGGTGAATACCAGTTCAAATAAAATGATAAAAGCTGCTATGCGTGAGTGTGATAAAACCTTCAAAGAAGGATATGAAGAGCTGATCGAACGTGGGACAGTCACAGCTTTGGTTAATTATGAAGCTTCGTTCTACGAAATCAAAAATACCAGCAGCCTTTGGGGATTGTTTGCGCCTCAGGCGGGCAGTGCCTGAACGCCGGTTACCTGACAACAAAAACTACGCTGGATGCGTTAGAAGGCAGATATGTGTCAAGAATACCAAACAAGGAAATAAAAAGAGAATTCCAATCACTGACAGCCTATTATTTTCATACAGACGAAAGCAGTGTAACTATGCTGCTGGAGGATCTGTTACAAGGAAATCTGGAGAAGTTCGCCTTACGCTATCAAGCCATATTGGAGGATACTGCCAGCTATTATGACCTTGTGAATGAAAACTCCTATCAGGCCCATTGGCCCGCAGTGCGTACGTTACTTTTAGGTATGCTTATGCCTTTAGAAAACAGCTATAAGATCATCAGCAACCGTGAAAAGGGGCAGGGCAGATTTGATATTTGTTTAGAAAGCAGAAAGCAGGACAAACCATCCTTTCTTTTTGAATTGAAGTATACAAAGGATGATTCTGTAAATCTTAAGAAACTGGCCATGCAGGGATATGAACAGATCTTTGCTAAGCAATATGATCATGGCTCGCATCATGTGATACGAATCGGTCTTGCCCATCGCGGCAAACAGGTGGAATTATACCCAGAGAAATAATCTGTAATAACACGTAAAAACGCAGTCTGAGAGCAGGCTGCGTCTTTTACTTATATCATGAATCTCTATCATGAGGATACTTCTTTCATACTTATGTCTACAAATTTAATCACAAGCAGCTTCTTTTGTATAATGAAACATTGCAATAATCTGCTCTGCACATCGGATACCGTCAATTGCCGCTGAAACGATTCCACCGGCATATCCCGCTCCTTCTCCGCAGGGATACAGTCCGGAAACGGATAGACTCTGCAAATCCTCTTTCCCTCGTTCCAGGCGAACGGGGGAGCTGCTTCTTGTCTCCACTCCGGTCAAAACAGCATCTCCCATCGCAAAGCCCTTCAGTTTATGATCCATAGCAGTGATTGCCTCTTCCATTGCGCTTGTCACATAAGCAGGAAGCACCTCATGCAGATCACAGGGAGTTACACCCAGTGCATAGCTTGGCTGAACACTGCCCATCGCTGTGCTTGCACGATGCTTCAGAAAATCTTCAACCCGCTGTGCAGGTGCACGATATGCTCCACCGCCAAGTACAAACGCTTTCTTTTCCAATGCCTCCTGATAGGCGATTCCATCCAGTGCATGCTCCCCATAATCCTCCGGACGTATCTGTACAAGCAGCGCACTGTTGGCATTTTCCCGGTCACGGGCATGTTCACTCATTCCATTGACGACCACACCGCCTTCCATGGAAGTGGATGGAACGACGCTTCCCCCCGGACACATGCAGAAGGTATAGACGCCACGGCCGTTGGATGCGGTATGTGTTAATCTGTATTCTGCCGCAGAAAGCCGCGGATGTCCGCAAAGCGTCTTATACTGCGCTTCGTTGATCAGCGTCTGTGGATGCTCAATTCTGGCACCGATTGCAAACGCCTTGGGTTGCATGGTCACACCGCGCGCATGCAGCAGCCGGTAGGTATCCCGAGCGCTGTGTCCAATGGATAAAATTAACTGATCCACCGGTATTTCCTCATCGTTGACAACAATCCCGCGCAGCTCCCCCTGTTCAATTATCAAATCCTGCAGGCAGCTTGAAAAGCGCACCTCTCCACCCAGCGCTATGATTTCCTCGCGCAGGCGCTTCACAATGTCACGCAGCAGATCTGTTCCGATATGCGGATGTGCCGTATACAGTATATCCTGTGGCGCACCAAAGCGGACAAGCTCCTCCAGAACCTTATGTACACGCAGATCCTTGGAGCGGGTAGTCAGCTTTCCATCGGAAAACGTACCGGCTCCCCCCTCACCAAACTGCACATTGCTCTGCGGGTCCAGCTTACCGTTTTGCCAGAAATCCTCTACACTCCTGACTCGATCCTCCACACACTGTCCGCGTTCAATAACAAGCGGATAGTAGCCCATCTGTGCCAGCAGCAGCGCCGCAAACATACCGGCAGGACCAAAGCCGACAACTACGGGACGATGCGTTAAGCCGATGACACCCTTTTTCGGATATGCATAATGGTACTCCTGCACGCGACTGACATCCTTAAAGTGCTTTCTAAGCACCTGCTCCTCATGCTTTACTCTGCAATCAATGCAATATGTAAAATGCACATCCTTCGCCCTGCGAGCATCCAGACTCTCCCGATAGATTCTCCATGATAGCAGGTCTTCACTGGAGATATGGAGTTTGTTTATAATTTTATCCGGCAGCTGATCCAGTGATTCTGAAAGTGTCAGCTTGATTTGTTGTATACGCAGCATGATATTCCTCCTATTCAGGCATAAAGATGCTTTAAAAACTTAACTTTTCTGGAACATATAATTATAATGCAGGACATAATGAGCGTCAGCAGCATAACAAGTCCGTAAACAGCCAGAGAATTCATCAGCGGCCATACCCGAAGCAGCAGATTAACAAACATAATATGCATGACATAAATCAGCAGTGATAAAACACGCAGTGTCTTGTATACCTTGCTTTGCGGCAGATGAATACGAAGCAATCCCAGAAACAGAAAGAACATACATGGCAGCAGCATGGCATACATACTTGTCAAATCATGCATGAAGCCGTTATCTTTCAGTGCGAAGCATTCCGCAAACAGCAGTCCGGCGCTGAGCAGGAATCCCAGCAGTACCTGCCAGTTTTTCAGGTACAGTGTCCGCTGTGCAAACAGGGCCCCCATAGCGATAAACATCACGCCGAAGAACAGGCCGTTGCGTGTTGTGGAAAATACCTGCAGATATGCCTGATATATGCTTTGTATCCCCGGAATCTGCATCAGATAACCACCGTAAACATTACCGGCCATGCCGATCAGATACAGGAGAAATCCAAAAAGAATCGTTTTACCAAGACCCAGCTTAAACAGACAGATGTAAACAACAGGCACTGCAACCAGCAGCGCAGGCAGAAACCAGAGGTGGTAAAAGCTTCCGGTAAAAAAGAAATCACGAACGTACAGCAGCACACTGTTTACGGTAATACCATCCTGCCCCTTCAACAGCAGATAGGTAAAGGGCAGATACAGAATGGTCCAGATGATATAGATTTTACAGAGCCTCCACAGATAGTGCTTCAGCTGTGCTTTGTTTTCGTAATCATTGTATTCGCGTTTGAAATCCAGCTTACGGAAAAACAGAAAGCCGCTCGCCACAAAGAAGAACGGTACCGCCAGTCTGGCCAGAATCTGTACAAGGATAAAGTTGCCGGTGGCATCCACATCCAGCAGCGGCCCGGTGTGAATGCAGACCACCAGAAATGCACTGATGAATTTTGCAACATCCAGCGCGTAGTAAGTTTTTCGTTCCACGTTAATCATCCATCCCTTCTCTTGAAAAATAGCCACACCTGCTGTGGCTATTTGTATATTCTCGGTACCCGCTGTGAAATCCAGCAGAGTGTTTCATTGTTTATGGTATGTGCAAGTCTGCTGAGCTCATCAACGGAAAGAACCTCATCACCGTCACACCCGATCAGAGTAGCGACATCGCCTTCACTCACACCATCAAGTCCGGTGATATCCACCATCATCTGATCCATACAGATATTGCCGATAATGGGAACACGCCTGCCATGCAGCAGCACACAGGCTCCCTGATTGGATACACTGCGCGGAAAGCCATCCGCATATCCGACAGCCAGTGTTGCCACCCTCGTACAGACTTCCGCCTTGAAATGACGGCCGTAGCTGACCGTAACACCGGGCTGGATATCCTTTACCAGGGAAACATTTGCCTTCCATTCCATGATGGGCTGAAACTGCGGTGCCGTGCGAATTGCCAGTGCATCATCGCTGGTAACTCCCATCCATAATAGACCCGGACGTACATAATCATAATGCAGGTTCGGATAATTTAAAATTCCATAGCTGTTCTGCAGATGCGTTGTACCGGGGTCAATCCCTTCTGCACGCAAATCCGCCAGAACACGTTCAAACAACGCAATCTGGTGATTGGTGAAGGCACAATTTTCCTCATCCAGACAGTCACTGACACTGAAGTGGGAGAAAATACCGCAGACATCCAGATACTCCAGACGGTACAGCGCTTTGATATCCTCGATATGATATGCATGATCCTGTGCAATAATACCGATTCTGGACATACCGGTATCCACCTTGGCATGTGCTTTGACAACAACATTCTGCTCTTTAGCATATGCGTTCAGCTTTTCTGCATACTCCTTTGATACCAGCGTCTGGATCAGGGAAGCCTCATTCAGATAATGAAAATGAACAGGCGGCGTATACCCCAGCACCAGAATCGGACTTTGGATGCCGTTTTCACGCAGTCGAACGCCTTCGTCAACACTGCTTACTCCAAAAAAGTCAATCCCCTGCTGTTCCATCATTCGGGAGCATTCCACATCGCCGTGCCCATAGCCGTTCGCTTTGACGATTGCCATAATCTTGCTTGTAGAGGGAATCAGCTTCTGTACTTCCTTTATGTTATGTGAGATCCTGTTCAGATCAATTTCCAGCCAGGAACGCGTATTGCTCTTCAGCACATTTTCCACCTTCTTCATTCTTCCATTGCCAGTGCAACAAGCTTGTCAATCAGTTCCGGAAACGGAATACCGGCCTCCTTCATCATAGTCGGATAACGGGAGGTGTCGGTAAAGCCCGGAATGGTATTGACTTCATTCAATATGATGGTATCCTCCGGTGTCACAAACATATCAACACGGGTCATTCCCTTGCAGTTCATGGCACGATATGCCTTTTTTGCGATTTCTCTTGCTTCCTCAAACAGCTTCGGACTGATTCGTGCCGGACAGTAGATATGGGAATCCACCATCTCATATTTCCCCTCATAATCGAAGAAAGGCGCAGCTGTTTCGATTTCATCCACACTGCCCGCAAAAAGCTCCTTGTTTCCCATCACAGCTACTCCGATTTCAAAGCCCTCAATGGTTGTTTCCAAAATAACCTTGCCCTTGCCGTCATGATAGAAGGCATCCTTCATCGCTTCCTCAAAGCCGTCAAAGGACTCCATCCTGTGAATTCCAAAGCTGCTTCCGGCATTGGCCGGCTTGATGAAAATCGGAAGTCCCAGCGTTTCCTTCGCATGCTCGTATACTTTGCGATAATCCAAATCATCCGCCTCATATACGCATACAAACGGCGCACACGATATACCGGCATGCTCCATGACGATATGTGCCATTTCCTTATCCATACAGATCGCACTGCTCATGTGCCCGCAGCCGACGTATGGGATGCCACTCAGCTCAAACAAGCCCTGAATCGTTCCGTCCTCTCCGTTTTTTCCATGCAGAATCGGGAAGATGCAATCCACCTCAATGCGTGTAAAGGTTCCATCCGCATGCAGCTTCAAAAAGCCCCTGCAGCCTTCACTGCTGGACAATACACACGGTGTACAGTGCTCCTCACACAGCCAGGTATCATGCTCGATACCATCCACATCACCATCATATGCATACCATTTCCCATCCTTGCTGATTCCGATGAAAATAAGCTCATAGTGCTCTTTATTGATTTTGTGAATCAGACTTCCCGCAGAATGCAGGGATACCGGGTATTCACTTGACTTTCCTCCGAATATAATCGCTAATTTTATCTTTTCCATATATATGTACTCCTTACTGTTGTTCCTTTACCAGCTCATCCACCACTTCATCCAGCTTCATTCCGCGGCTTCCCTTCACCAGCAGCATGCATTCCTTATGCATATAGGGTCTCAGGTAGTTCAAAAGCTCTTCCTTATCTGTAAAATGACGCACCAGTGTATGCTCCATATTATCTCTAGCCCCCTGTGCAATATAACATGCCATGTCTCCGATTGTGAGAACCTCCTGCAAATGATAGCTGCTGATATCCTTACCCAGTGTGTAATGAATCATATCACTCGTTTCTCCAAGCTCCAGCATATCGCCCAGCACCGCCAGTTTATAGGGTATGTCAAATTCCTCCATGGTATCCACCGCAGCCAAGGCACTCTGCGGATTGGATTTATAGGAATCATTCAAAATCAGACACTGATTCACCCTGACAAGCTCATTGCGCAGTCCGGTCTTCTCCACGCTTGCAAAGCCCTGCGCTATTTCTTCCTCATCCAGTCCAAGTGCCCTTGCAGCGATCCATGCCGCTGTGGCATTCATCGCCTGATGCTTTCCAATCATGTCCAGGTGGTACACCTGATCTTTGATGGAAAAACACAGACCGTCTGGCAGCTGACGCACCTGATGCACGACTACATCATTTTGCTCATCCTTACCAAACGTACGGATTTTAATGCAGCCCGGTATCTGTTTTTCAATGGCGGCATTGCGCAGAAGCTGCTGATCTCCATTATAAATCAGCAATCCATGCTCCCCAAGCCCCTCTGTAATCTCCATCTTCGCTCTGGCTATATTCTCCATGGTTCCAAGGTTTTCCAGATGTGCAGTACCGACATTGGAAATAATAGCGATATCCGGACGCACGATCTGTGTCAGAAAGGAAAGCTCCTGCAGATTCTCCATTCCCATTTCCACAACCGCAGCCTCACAGTTTTCCGACAAAGAAAGAAGTGTTAACGGTACACCGATTTCATTATTGTAGTTTCCAAGTGTTTTCTGCGTAATAAAATGCTTTGCAAGTACGGAGGCAAGGATATCCTTCGTACTCGTTTTTCCATTGCTGCCGGTAACTCCGACAACCTTCATATTTAGTTGATCACGATAAGCCTTAGCCAGCTGCTGCAAAGCTGCTGTTGTATCATCTACTAGAATGACGACAATCTCCTTGGGAGGATTCGCTTCCCTTCGTTCCCACAAGACAGCCCTCGCACCGTTATCAATGGCCTGCTGCACATAGGCATGCCCGTTGTTGTTCGCTCCATGAATCGGTATATACAGGTTTCCCTCTACCACCTTTCTGGAGTCAATGCAGACACCCTGTATTTTTTCCTCAATATCTGCATTTTCTATGTAATCCGCATCCAGCATGCGGATAATAGCGTCTATCGATCGGATAATCATATGGTTCATCCCTTCTGTTTCCTATTTTCCTAAGCGCTTCTATTCTCATGAAACGAAATAGGACTATATACACGCTAAATATTATATCATAAGCATCAGAAGTTGAAGCAAAGAATTTCGTAAAATTCATCAGCTTACGTAAATCGTAAGAATGTAAGCCTTTAACGAACTACACGGCAAAAAAAAACCACCGGAGTCAACACTGCAGCACCGTGGTTTATGAAACAGGGTATTGTGAGAATGGAATCACCCTGCACGCTTTTTTATACCGGCATCCACCCTGTAAGATGCACAGCTGCCTAGCGCTTCATGATCGGAGAATAGATTTCAGTGATATTCTCTTCCATATCTGCCACCTCATCCGGATGCGTGATGTAGACATCATACGGCGGAAGCCGATAGGTATAGCCTTCCGTTTCCATCCATTCCTGATGCCTTGCATAGACGGAAGGAATCTGGTGATAGCATCCTCTGCATACGGTGCGGATACACAGCCCCGGTGAGAAATCACGCGTACCCGTAACCCGCTCCTTTACCGGAATTGCAAATTCCATATCGAAGCCTTCATCCTGATACTCCTTGCTGTGATATATGGAAAGCGGCGCCTTGCAGATGGTCAGCCGTCCTTTGCGAATTTTTTCAAACAGTGGCTCATAAAAAGAAATAAAGCCCTTTGCACAGTCCTCCATATTTACCATGCGCCGTGTCGATAAAAGAAACATCTCCGGTACCTCGACCAGCTGTATATCTATATCATCCAGATATGACATGATCATCTCTTCTTTCTGCACTGTCGCTACATCCGCTTCCAGCTCATGAAGAGTCTGCTGCATCCAGAGTATCTGCTCCTGCAATATTTTGCGTTGGGAAAGCAGGGCATTTTGCAATAGCTTTGATTCTCCCTGCTCCTCCCATTTCAGCAGTGTACGGATTTCATCCAGTGAAAAGCCGTATGTCTTCATACGGTTGATAAACAGCATATTCTTCAGCTGTTCGATGGCATAATAGCGGTATCCGCTTTCTGCCTTGATACAGATCGGATTCAAAAGATCAATCGTTTCATAGTATCGCAGCGTTTTGGTGGAAACCTTGCATATTTTGGAAAACTCACCGATTGTCAGCATATTTATTCCTCCTGTTAACCTTTATATTAAACCCTTACCCCGGGGACAAGTCAACCCGCAAAATACGTGCTCACTGAATGGATGAGATGCAGATCTGCCATGCGGATGCACAGATAAGACGCGATTACGTTGTGTTCCCCAAGCCTGCAATCATCGTTATCGTCTGCTGTATGAAAAAGGAAAGCCGGTTATCCTATAGACAGCCACAGCTTTCCTTTTCTACTTGTAAAATAGAATTATATGCTTGATATCAGATTCACCTAACCGGTAGGTCAAAATAACGCATATCTTATCTTACAGCTCCTCCAGATAAGCCTTTAAAAGTGTAAAGGTCGCATCGAAGGATGCCAGATCCAGCGCTTCCTGCGGTGTATGAATATCCTGCATCTTCGGTCCCATGGTAACGATATCCATATCCTCATCCATGGCTTTGAAAACACCGCATTCCAGACCACCATGCACAGCCACCAGCTGCAGTTCTTTTCCCAGCACCTTTTGACATACTGCTTTCAGACATTCACGCATAGGAGAATCCGCACGATAGCTCCATGCCGGATATCTTGCCTCATTCTCGCTGTGAAAGCCGAATACCTCCGCAAGCGCATCCATCTCCATCGCCAGTGTATCCACATAGGATTCCATAGCTCCGCGTAAGGAAGCGTTGATGATGATTGCCTCCTCTTGCGTTGTCACAACACCGATGTTGCTGGAAGCTGTACTCAGTCCTTCAATGCTCATGGAATGATGACGCAGACCGTTTGGCAGTGTCATCAAAAGCGTGATCACCTCTTCACTGTCTTCAATGCATAAGACACCGTCACACGCCACTTCCTTTACAGCGACGTCAACACCGGCATCACTGAACTCCAGCTCCTTAGCAAAGATGGTTTTCATTTCCTGTACACAGGCCGCAACTGTTTCCAAATCCGCCTGACACACAAATGCCGCAGATGCTTCCCGAGGAATCGCATTGTCCTTGATTCCACCCTGTATCCAGCTCAGCTGTACACCATACCGACGGTTCAGCGTGAACAAGACCCGTGCCAGCAGCTTATTCGCATTCCCATGCTCCTTGTCGATTTCTCCGCCGGAATGTCCGCCGTGAAGTCCGAACACATCAATCTGATAGCCATTTCCATCATGCGGCACAAGAATGCGTTCCTTTTGCATAATGACATTCACACCCCCTGCACTTGTTGTGCAGGTGGCATTTTCTCCGCCATCATCCAGATTGATCATTCGCTTTGCCTGAAAATATTCCTTTTTCAGTGCCATGGCACCAAAGAGTCCCACCTCTTCCTGTACCGTAAACACGCATTCCAGAGGCGGGTGCTTCGCATCCGGATCGCTGAGCAGAGCCAGCATATAGGCAACACCGACGCCGTCATCTGCGCCAAGTGTTGTTCCCCTTGCCTTTAGAAAGCCGTCTTCAATATACAGCTTCAGTGCATCCTTTTCAAAATCAAAATCCGTATCCTTGTTCTTTTCGCATACCATATCCGTATGTGCCTGTAACAGCACAGGGGCATGATCCTCATAGCCGGCTGAAGCATCTTTATAGATGATGACATTATACAGTTCATCCTGTATCCATTTCAGTCCGTGTTCCTTTGCAAACGCCACCAGATACGCACTGTATGCCTGCTCATGATAAGAGCCGTGCGGAATTGCCGTCATTTCTTCAAAATACTTCTGATGAGCCTTTTCATGATTCAAAATATGTTCCATAGATTACCTCCGTATGTTCCCTGCTATTGTACCACATTTCATGAAGAAAACTCTATTTCACACCCTAAAAAGCCCTGATTTTTAAAACGGCACGGAGCTGCTGAAACTAGAGCTACTGATAGATCCATACGCCAAGCAGACCGGACAGCAGCATCAATGCAATCGGATTGATTTTCCATTTTCTGCTGATCCATAGCACGATGGCAAAAATAGCGACTGCCGCAGGTTGCAAAGAGGTCAGCTTCAAATCCCCGTTTTTGAAAAACGCAATTGCAAGCAGAATCAGTGCGGCGGACATGATCAGCCCCAGCGAGGCTGCCTTCAGGCCCTTCAGTATTTCCATGAAAAAGACGGAGGAGGAAAACCGCTGAAAGATATGATAGAGCACATAGGAAATAAGCACGCCCATACAAATGCAGCCAATGGTGGCTGCCAGTGCTCCGCTGACACCGGCTACCCGCATACCGACAAAGGTCGAGGTATTGACAGCCAGAGGCCCCGGCGTCATTTGCGAAATGGTTATGATATCCGTAAATTCCCGCATGCTCAGCCAGTGATTGGACAGCACCACCTGATCACGAATCATCGGGATGATGGCATAACCGCCACCAATGCTGAACAATCCGATACGGAAAAATGCAAAGAACAGCTGCAGCAGCTTCATATTCGCACACTCCTTCTCTTACAGTAAACACGCACCACACAAAGCAGCGCACTGGCGATGATAAGGATCGCCACGTTGATCTGAAAAAAATAATTCAGCATGCAGACAAGCGGTGTCATGAGTGTAAAAAAGAATTCCTTTTCCTTACAAATCAGTGCGTACATATCCACAATCAAATCCACGATCAGCGCTGCCACACCAGCCTCCATTCCATGCAGAACAGCCTGTACGACCGTATTGTTTTGAATAACGGCATATAGCCTTGAAACTACCGCCAGAATCACTAACGGCGGTAAAATCGCAGCGATACAGCTGATGATCATTCCACTTACCCCTTTGACACGATAGCCTGCCAGGGCACTCATGTTAATTGCAATCGCACCTGGTGAGGATTGTGCAATCGCCGCAATCTTCATGAGCTCATCCTCGTCAAAATAGGCTTTTTTCTCCACATAATATTTTCGTATCATCGGTATCACCACATAGCCTCCGCCAAAGGTAAAGGTGCTGATAAATACATTGATACCAAACAGCCAGACAATATCTTTATAGCTTTTCATTTTTATCACCATGTTTATGATAGCATTTGACACCGGATACATAAAATTATATTATTTTATAAGATAGATAACCAAATGGTTATGGAGGTGAACATGGATATACGCAGATTTCGAATTTTTCAGGCAGTGGCTCAGGAAAAAAGCTTCACAAAAGCAGCACAGAAGCTGTATATGACGCAGCCTGCCGTATCCAAAGCAATTCATGAGCTGGAGGAAGAACTGCAGTTTCCTTTATTTGAACGGTTTCCAAAGAAGACGATTATGACGCCGGTTGGTGAACAGTTTCTCCAGCAGGTACAGCAGCTGCTGCAGCTATATGACAGCATGAAACAGGATGCTGCTTCGTTACAGGAAGCCTCCATATTACAAATCGGCTCCAGTATAACGATTGCCAATGAGCTGCTTTGTCCGCTGATGAAGCAGTTGCAGCAGGCTTACCCGAAGCTGCAAATCCGTGTCACAGTAGCAAGTACCTCAGCGATTCTGGAACAGCTGCAGCAGCATGCGATTGATATTGCGTTTCTGGAGGGTGTCATACAGCAGGATTCTCTAATTGTCCAGCCGCTTTCCTTCTACCAGCTCAAGGCAGTCTGCAGTCCGGATTTTCTTGTCCATCATATGGTAGACAAGCTGAATACCCTGGCAGAGCTTCCTCTTCTCTTACGGGAAAAAGGAAGCGCAATCCGTGAAACCTTTGACAGCTTTATGCTATTGCACGATCTATGTCCGCAAGCCGCTTGGACATCGACCAATTCCACAGTTTTAATGAAGGGGGCACAGGAGGGCTTTGGAATCGCCATATTGCCGGAGCGAATGGTAAGAAAAAAACTGAAGCAGGGAGAATTATGTGAAATCCAATTGCCGCAGCTAAAGCTTATGAATGTCAATCATATTGTCTATAAGAAGCATAAGCATCTCAATGCCCCTATGCGTGAGCTGTTGAAGCTGGCAGAAAAACAGGAAGCTTATATGTAAATTTTACAATATAATACCTGATTGTCATTTAGTCGTGCTTCCTTTCATCAATGTTGACTTTCATTTTCGTGAACTTCCGCCAGCTATAGAGCAAGCGGCTTCTAATGAAAGCTTGCACATTCATCAAAACGTTTTGTTCGTGTTCAGATACACGTAACTGGTACGTTCACAGTACCTCTACTCCATCGCTCTCGCTTTGGCATACATGGATATACTTTTCGTATGATATTACTTGCTCCATTGATATCGGCATTCATGAGAATGCCGTTTTTGCTTCTGTATAATCCTCGCTTGATTCTTTTCCCTGTGAAGGTATGCGCTACATCGTTTCCATAGACTGGTATCTGATCCTCGTCAATGGAACTAGCCTTCGATTGTATTGCTTCTTCACAGACCACGACTCTGATTCCTGCCGCTTCTCCTTTGTATTTGATCATTTCGATCAGCGTACGAAACGGTATCTGCACAAATGTCTGATTGTTCTTCTTCCCCATATGGATACGCTTCTTCCAACCTGCATGATTTCCTACGCCGATAACTTCGATTCCTTCCTCCACACATATATCTATTATTTTTCTTGATGCTTTGTGCAGGATATCCTTTACACGTCGATTTCGCTTTTCGCTGATACGTTTCATTCGTTTTGTTTGATGGATCCCTTTGCTATCCTTCTTTCCAGTTCTTAGCAGTGAGCGATAATGTGCGATCTGTTTGTTATAGAATTGATTGACTGCTTTTATTTCATTTCCTTTTATCAGCACAGGGTGGTGTCCACTCGTAAATGCAATCGCCATCAGATTATCAACACCAATATCAATGCCGGCTACTCTGGTTGCCTCATGGATTGTAATCGTCGGTTCCTTGATTTCTATCTCGCATACAATTTCAAGCTTGATAGTATCTCCATTGGGAATCAGACGTACTTCCTTCAGTTTCTGTTCATGCAGGTCCATCTTACCTAGATCATATCGATCACGTACACATCCTGCCTGCAGCACTGCCTTGGGAAACTTTACATACCAACCATGTTTGTCTTTTCTCAGTTTGCATATCTGATTGGTAAAGATCAAGGGTTTATAACTGTTTTTATCTGCATATCGAGGGATATGGGGAATTGCTTCATATTTGTCAGGATGTGCTTTGTAATCAGCTAAAGCAGCAAAAAAGCTTTTCCAGTCACGATACAGCATATGCAAAACATTCTGATTTGCCTGCGCAGGAAGAGCACGGTAATCGATCTGGTCACGCAATTTAAAAAAACCATCCAGATGCTGCATGGAAACAAAGCGATGTTCATGATCAATGATGTGGAATGGTGTGCTATGATGCTTTTGACGTATGACATTCAATTCATCAACGACACCATTGAGTTCTTCCAGAACCTGTATCTCATGTGGAAAGCGATCCTCATTTGATTTGATGGAAGCACTGTACGCATTTCTTACATGGAACGAAGCAATGTTGTACAGATTTTTAGCACGATGTGTAAGAGCAGAAAAGCCGGGGGTTTTGCGGGTGATTAGCAGATAGGATACTAGAATATGTACGATATGATTTCATATTGGAAACCCTCCTTTTGTTGGCATCATTATACCACGAACGCAAGAGAAATTTAAGGAAAGATTCGTGAAAAACAGAAAGAAAACAAGGATGAAAAGAAAGATGGCTGCATTCATCACCCACCTGCTCATCGACCACTGAGGTGGGGGTATTCTGCCTGCTTTTTAGATAAAATAAAAGCTCGATTATTTAGAAGCCTCTATATCAAAAGCAAAAGGACTGCATAATCAGTCCCTTTGTACGTACATTCTTGCCTGTTTCCCACAATGCGCCAGTCCTATTTTTATCACCTTCTGCATAGGATAGCCATATTGCTTTTCTGTAATCTGGATACATGCCTGATGTGCTAAATCCTGTAAATCTTTGCTTACATCCTTCGTATATTTTAATTCAATGATGATGGATGGATCTTCTGCATTCCTGTTTTTTAAACAGATATCGAATCTTCTCTCACCCTGTTCCCGATTACTGATAATCTCATAACGGTTATCTAAACGTATGAGCATTCCCAGTAACAGCGTTTGATATGAATTTTCATTGATTAAATCAAAATAGCTCAATGTTTTCATCAGTATTTTCTGATAACCGTCTAAAAATGCATCCCAATTCTGTTGAAGGAATTTATCTAGTAAAATATCCAGACTATTCTCGTCTATATGAAGATAATGTGCTGTAAGCGAACTAAATTCACTTACAATTTCTTTGTTTGGTATCCTTAGAATATATTTCCCCAATAATGGATCAACAACTTTTTCCACTGTTAAATAACCGGCATTCAGGCACTGCCCGCCTGAGGCGCAAATAATCCCCACAGACTGCTTGTTTCTCTGATTTCAAAAAAGGAAATTTCAAAATTAACGAGAGTATTCACAGTTTCTGTTCTTATCAGCTCTTCATATCCATCTTTGAAAGATGCCTCGCAGTCCTGCATCGCTGATTTTATCATTTTGTTTGAACTGGTATTCACCCAGTAAGGGATAAGCTCCCCACGATTGACATAGTTGATAATCGACCAGGGATTGGGCTCTGCCCACTAGCAGTGTAAATATCAATTCCTCCCATATTGTAGCCATCACGCCATGGGCGGGCAGCGCCTACATCTGTCGCACTGCATCGTCATATACAAAACCATAGGCTTCCAGCAGTTCCTTAACCTCTTGTTTCGTAAAACCAAAATATTCAGCATATTCTCGATCCTTAACGGTACATACAAGCGGATTATTCAAATCAGAGAAAATATTCTCTTTCGCAACCCACTGAATACCTGTGAGCATGGCATACTGCAAATCATTGCTTGTTTTCAATGAAGTGTGTAGCATGGATGCAAGTCCACCACGTAATTCATCATAAAAACCAAGAGCATGCGCTTCGATAAACGGTGTATCACGCCATGGGCGGGCAGCGCCTACTCATCGATAAACAGCATAACCTTTTTTCCATAATACTGATGGCACTTTAACATCAGAAAGCTAATGGCATTTGTTAATTTATCTAAACTGACATTTTCCTCCTCCATCAGTCCTGTGGATATCCGCTCAAGCTTTACCCTCTCAAATGTCCTTAATTCCTCATAGACATGTGCATACGTGTCATATGCCGTCATTAGCTGGCTTTTGATCTGATAAATAATGTTCTCCTTTGAACCTTTCGCATCCGCAAATGTTAGAAAAATCGTAGGATACCTATTTATATCATCCGCTGTAGATGTATGCATGACAGCAGTATCTTTGAATATCTCTCTGGAGTCTTTCGTAATATCAAAAAACTCCGCAAGCACGCCATGGGCGGGCAGCGCCTACTCATATTGATTGTTTTCCCCGCTACTAGCGCGCCTTTTGTCGGATACCAAAGGTATCGGCAATATTTCGGGTGAAAGCGCCTAGGTCTTGTGATTAACGTAACCTCACTGCCCCGATCCATATATTCCTTTGTCATAAGGCTTTTATCTACAACATAATAGTTTTCATCCTTCAGCTTTTTTATAATCCTTCAGCCCGATTGGAATCCTCTTCATAACATCACCTGCCATTTTCTTTATTATACCATAGAAATATCAAATCCAGTCCTTCACAGCATGAAAACATAAGGAATCACAGAAATCATCCATTGATAGGACATCAAGCTTACAAAATAAAAAATATCAATAGCGTATCCTCTACATCTATTGATATTTTTATTCATAATCATCTTTTGTATAGAACTTATTTTGTGACAAACAATTTATCATTTAAAACATGTAGGAAATAGAATCTCTTTTTATCCAGCATATCTAAAAATCGCCACTGCAATTCTTAAAAATGCAGTACAGATAACACAACCATCACGGCGACGACCATAAGTATCAGAATGCGATAGATTGCTTTTTTCATGAATTCCACCTCTATTTCGCTATTTTCACTTTAGTCCAGTAATCAGAAATCAGCTTCTTCGTCTTTTCATTATATTCAAAGATCTCGTCCTTCGGATACCCGACACGCGGCATATACGCATTGTTTCCATAAAATTCGCCATCCTTGCCGCTCAGCTCATCCAATACCTCGCCATTGCTTGAAGCATAGCCGACAAACAATGAATTTTTCATACTCTGCTCATATTCCAGAACAAAGTTGATATATTCATTTGCCAGCTTCGGATTTTTGGCATCCTTTGGAATTACCATGGCATCACTCCACAGATTGGTTCCTTCCTTCGGCATGAAATATTCCATATCCTCATTCTCTGACAGTATGAAGGCTGCATCACCGCTGTATACCAGGGCCAAATCCTTATTGCCGTTGATCATCGCATCGATGACCTCATCTGTCACGATTTCCGGATCCATCGTGGATACGGCTTTCACCAGCCACTCATAGGCCGCATGCAGCTCCTTTTCGCTGGAGGTATTCATGGAATAGCCCAGTGCCTTAAGAGCCATCATGAAGCTGTCGCGTTCCGAATCATACAGATACAGTCTTCCCTTGTATTTTGTATCCTGGAAAATATTGAAGCCCTCTTTTTCCAGATCGGCTTTTGCCACGTTGTTTTTATTATAGACAATACCGACCGTACCCCAGAAATACGGTGCGGAATACGTGTTATCAGGGTCATAGGACAGTCCCTTGACACCGTCTGCCAGCACTGCCAGATTCGTAACAACACCTTTATCCAGCGGCTGCAGCTTTTCTTCCTTGATCAGACGCTCAATCATATAATCACTCGGTACGAGAACATCATAGCTTTCGCCCCCCTGCAGCTTGGTATACATCAGCTCATTGGAATCAAAGGTATCGTAAATCACCTTTACCCCATACTGCTTTTCAAAAGCCGCATTGACATCCGGATCCATATATTCTCCCCAGTTGTACACCTTCAGCGTATCGCTGCCATATTTCGCAATGGCATCCTCTGTCGAGGTGCTGCCGACACCGCCCTTTAAAGCGAATAAAAGTCCTCCAATCACCAGTACAAAGCACATACCGACAATGCCGCTGACCTTATAGGAAATCGGCTTATTGTTGCGGGCTGCCTTCTCACGCACCAAAGGAACAATGTTCACAATGAGCAGCGTAATGGTAATCATAATGACAATCAGTGTGGATAAGGAGTTGATGCTCGGATTGATCCGCTTACTCATCGTCCAAACCAGTGTGGAAATATTTTTCACTCCGTTGCCGGTCACAAAATATGAGATAATGAAATCATCAAAGGACATCGTAAAGGCAATGAGCGCACCGGATACCACTCCCGGCATGATCTGTGGAACAATGACCTTCCACATTGCCTGCGTCGGTCTTGCGCCCAGATCCATAGCCGCCTCTGCCAGGTTGGGATCCAGCCCGCGAAGCTTCGGCATGACACTTAAGATCACATACGGCGTACAAAATGCGATATGTGCCAGCAGCATGGTCAAAAAGCCCTTTTCCATATGCAGGGACACATAAAACAGCATCAGTCCCACCGCAGTAACGATTTCCGGATTCATGATAGGAAGATCGTTGATCTGCTGTACAACCTCCCGCACGATACGGCGCGATTTGCTCAGCCCGATGGCGGTAATCGTTCCGACAATCGTGGATACAAACGTCGCCACCACCGCGGTAACCAGTGTATAATAGATGGCCTCCATCATATTGCGGTCATTGAACATCTTGTGATACCACTGCAGGGAGAAGCCGTCAAAGCTTGTCAGGGAGCGGCTGCCGTTGAAGGAAAAAATCAACATATATAATATTGGAAAGTAGAAGAACACCATCACACAGCCGAGGATGAGTCTTCTGGAAAGCTTGCTGTTTTTCATTGCACATTCCCTCCCCGTTTTGCACGGACGCTGTCATCTCCCTTATCCAGACGCCGTGTTACATACATACTGATCATGATAATCACTGCCATGATCATGGAAATGGCACTTCCGAAATTCCACTCACCTACCGTAATAAACTGATTTTCAATGACATTTCCAATCATCATGTAGCCGCCGCCACCCATCAGCTTGGGAATGACAAAGCTGGACACTGATGGCAGAAACACAAGCGTAATCCCGGATATCACACCGGGCAGTGATAAGGGAAAGGTGATCTTACGAAACCGTTCCACGCGGTTTGCGCCAAGATCATTTGCCGCATCCAGCAGCGAGCGGTCCATTTTCGCCAGTGAGGATTCAATCTGCAGAATCATAAACGGTATAAAGTTGTATACCATTCCAAGCACCACGGCACCATCCGTATACAGCAGCTTCGCAGGCTCCATACCGAAGTAGGTCAGAATGTGATTGATCAGCCCGTTATCTGCCAGAATACCAATCCATGCGTACGTACGCACCAGCATGTTGATCCACATCGGCAATGTAACAAGCAGAATCAGAAGATTGCGCTTGCTGGACTGGGATATTGCATATGCTACCGGATACCCGATCAGCACACACAATACCGTTGTCATTAAGGCAATCCTGAGGGAAAGCCACAGCGTTTTTAAGAAATCAGGGTCTGTAAAGAATTTTTTGAAATGCTCCAGTGTAAACTGCAGCGTTGCCACATCATTTCCCTGCTTCGTAAAGGCATATACGATAATCAGAAGCATGGGAATAACGATCATGGCAGTAATCCATATGATGTACGGATATGTTAATCGCTTAAAGGTCTTCATATCAGTATCCCATCTTGCCCATGACATGGATATCCTCCGGATAGAAGCTCAGACCCACTTCGGCTCCTTCCTCGGCGATATCCGTTGTATGAACCTTAAATTCCCTACCCTGTGTGGAGAAGGTTACCTGATAGGTTCCCGCAGTAATGTTATCCGGATCAAAATCATAATCCACATCGGAAATTTCCACATCGCTTTCATCACTCAGCTTCCAGCTCTGTGCATTTGCCCAGGTTTTCAAATCGGTATCGATGGCTGCACTCTCCTTCAGCTCGTCCACGGTTTTAAAGAAATTGAAGGCGGAAATCGCTTCGTTCGCCTTTGGATTCTCCACGTATTTCTGCTGCACCACAAACACCTTGATGGATACACTCGTTCCGGAGCTTGTGGAGAAGGTAACCGGATACGTACCGATCTCCTCTGGTATATCATATTCAATTTTATTGATGGAAATATACTCATCATCCTGCGGGCTCCATGCCTGTGCATCCGCACGGGCGATGATTTCCGCATCGTTGAGCTCCTTCACATCCTCGATATCCACATAGAAGTCATTGGCGGAAATACGCTCTTTGGCATCACTGCTGGAAACGTCGTGCTCCTCCGTTACATTCATCATGACACTAACAGTGGTTCCCGGAACGGTTTCCACCATGATTTCGTAATGCACGCCCTTAAACAGCACACTTTTCACGATACCTGTCATTTTGCCGTCCTCTTCCTTCACGATATCCAGATCCTCCGGACGTATGACGACATCCACCTTTTCATTTTTCTTAAAGCCGAAATCCACGCAGTCAAAGCTGATATCATCAAACATCACCTTGTAATCATCCAGCATGACGCCCGGTATGATATTGCTTTCCCCGATAAAATTCGCAACATAGCGGTTCTCCGGCTCATTGTAAATATCCGTCGGTGTTCCTACCTGCTGTATTTCGCCATCCTTCATGACCACGATTTTATCCGACATCGTCAAGGCCTCTTCCTGATCATGGGTTACATAGATAAAGGTGATGCCAACCTCCTGCTGAATCTTCTTCAGCTCGTACTGCATTTCCTTACGCAGCTTCAGATCCAGTGCACCAAGCGGCTCATCCAGAAGCAGCACCTTCGGTTCATTCACCAGCGCACGCGCAATTGCGATACGCTGCTGCTGTCCCCCGGATAACAAGGTGACATCCTTTTTCTCATAGCCCTCAAGACCGATCAGCTTCAGCATCTTCAGCACCTTCTGCTCAATGACATCCTTACTCATCTTCTTGATTTTCAAGCCGAACGCAATATTGTCATATACATTCATATGCGGAAACAGTGCGTATTTCTGAAATACCGTATTCAGCTCCCGTTTATAAGGAGGCACATCCGTGATATCCTCCCCGTCGAAAATCACATGCCCCTCGCTTTGATTCAGAAATCCCCCGAGAATTCGCAAAAGTGTTGTTTTCCCGCATCCGCTGGGTCCCAGCAGTGTCACAAATTCATTCTCATAAATATCGAGATTGATTCCCTTCAGCACCAGTGTACCGTCAAAGTCCTTTACGATATTCTGAAACTGTATCAGCTTTTTCTCTTCCATTGCTTACGCCTCCTTAAAACAGCGGCGGTGTGGTGATCCACAATACCCGCGCCTCATTCTTTCCGTTGTTTTTCAAATAATGCCGGTATTTCCCGTTAATATAAAAGGTTTCCCCCTTTTTTACAGGATATTCCTTATCGCCGTTCACCAGCGTGATCCTGCCCTCCAGCACGTAGCCGAATTCCTCCCCGTCATGCGGGTCAAATTCCTTGCTGCTGCCCTGTGGGGACAGCTCCAGCAAAATCGGCTCCATTTCATTTTTCTGCGCATTCGGTACGATCCAGTGGATACAATACTCCTCATGCTCATCCACGAAATAATCCTCCTTTTTAAAGACGACCTTGTTCTCCTTGCTGTCTTTAAAAAAAGACGCCAGGTCGGTACCCAGCGCCTCTAAAATATCCTCCAGAGTGGAAACGGAAGGGGAGGTAAGGTTACGTTCAACCTGCGATAAAAAGCCCTTCGTTAATTCACTCCGCGACGCGAGTTCCTCCAAAGTAAGATTGTTCTGTGTTCGCAACTGCCTTATCTTCTGCCCGATATCCATACATACCTCCCTTTGTTTAGTAATACTAAACTTTCCGTATGATATTTGAAACAGGATGATTATATCATAAAACCGGACATATGCAATACCCTGTATGAAAAAAGTTTAATATTTTAAACTTTTTGTTTAATAGAATAACAAAACCAAAAAGTTTCCATTGGTAAACAGGAAAAATTCCGGTTTAATCACATATTTTCACATAATTTACATATCTTTTAACTATATCTTTTTATTATAGTAACTGTGGGCAAAGATATTCTTCGCCTAGATAGAAAATAACTCCCCTAATTATTTTCTATACATTCTATCCCCTTAATAATTTATTGTATTAAGAAAAAAGGCGTATCCCTAGCGCCTTTTTTCTTGTTTCAGCCTTTGCATAAAGGCATATTGCCATTCTATTCATCACAAGCTATGCGGCATTCTCTATACGAAAAGACCGCATTTCGATACAGCAGACATATCCTCCCTCATACAAACACATAATTCATATGCAAAGGGGAATCACCTGCTATGTTAATCGCTTACATCCTAAAAACATGTATCATGCTTATGCAAATATAAACTTTTCATTAACTTGGATTTTTCTGCGGTTATGAGCTTTACAACACGGTGCCTTCCCTCTATAATGTTACTGTTGCCGCCTGTAAAGAAAGATACCTAGGCAGTATTTTTGCGGCATGCCACCAATGGGTGGCTTTTTTTATCTCATGAAGGAAGAGTTGAGCATCCTGCTTTGCATGCAGGGCAAAGGCACTGTACGGATACTTCACCATAAGGGAAACTGCATAAGCAATTCATCCTGAAGCTGTCTGAATTCCTTTTCAGTGAGCATACCGCTGTTTCTTCTAGCCTCCAGAATGCGGCGCTCATACTGCATAACCTCCTCATCCAGAAGCTTTTGGTCATTGGCATATTTCCCAAACCGGCAGACCCTCGCATATTCCTGTCGATGTGCCTTCCAGATTTTTGAGCGATACATGGGATCCCCCTCCCACAATCTGCTTTGAAACCGATACCGTTTTTTTTCCATGAAATCCGGAAATGACAGATAAGCCATACAATCACCTCAATGCTAGTATAGACTATATTGTTACATAATATATGTCACAATAAAAAAAACTGCAGAGCTTTATGCATTCTGCAGCGTTTCAGCATCGGATTCTGATGCTACCTCCACCCGTTCGATATAGCCCTCCTGTATCAGAATCTCCTCCATATGATAATCCATCATGATACCGATACCGACATCCATCATTTTTCGCAGACACTTCAAAAGCATTGCTCCGCGGTTTGTCAGCGCATATTCAATCATGGTCGGCTTTTTATGAACATGGACAATCCGGGAAACAAGTCCCAGGGCAATCAGCTCATCCAGTTGCTCCATGATTTCTTTTTTCAGCATGGAGGGGATGGCTTTACACAGCTCCTCCAGCCGTTTTTTGCGTTTTTCCATTTCCCAAAGCACCAAGGCCTTTTCCCGCTCCTGCGCGATATCCACACTCAGGGTCAGCGGGTCTTTATATGCAGTTACCTTCATCATCAACACCTCTTGCGTACATCCTATCAGAAACATGCAGTTTGTGCAACAATGCCTCTGCAACTTGACACTTTTTAGGAAAAAACGGCTTTACAGACAAAAAATGGAAAAAGCCGGTTAAGGGGTTCCGGCTTTTCCAAAAATTATGTTATTTAAGGGGATAGAAAATTGTATGAATTATCATTAGGGAGAATGATGAGTACATACAAGCAAGGTTAACTTCCCTGCTCGTGTAATAGTATATGATATTTATTTGGATAAAAAATGTTTAAAATACGTGAAAATATGTGAAGCATTTTACTAGGAATTAGACAGCAGCTTCTGCTTTGTCATCTCCAGAAATTCCTCCAGATATTCCCGGTTCAGAGAATAGTACAGGCGGTTGTTTTCCTTACGGAATTTAATGAATCCGGCATTCATCAAAGCCTGCATATGATAGCTAATGGTTGGGGTTGTGAGCTGCAGCTCCTTGGCAATCTGCGCCCCATAGGCACATTGCCGGGATACATAGCACAAAATTTCAAACTTGCTTTTATCACTGAGCAGCTTCAGACTGGTGCAGATGGTATCCACAGACATGCCCGCCTTCTTATATTTCAGAAGAGACAGTATATCCAGCCCCCAGATGAGGGTTGCCTTTCCATGCTCATTCAGATCCTGTGTCAGAAAGGACAGGGAACGAAAACCCGAAAAGGCTGGCAGGATCAACAGCTCCTCGGATTTGAACAGAACCTCGTCCAGCTTCATACCAGTAAACTCACTCAGTTCTTTCAGCAGTTCCTCATGATTCTCTATCATATCCTCAAACTGCCTTGCTGCCTCAGCATATTCCTTCTGATACCGGTCCAGCACTGCAAGCAGCTTAATAAAAAGCTCCTCCCATCGATCCAGTACGGCCGTCATATCCTGTGCCTTCATCAACAGCTCCCATTTATCCTCAGCTGATAGAGAGGTGGCATTGAGATCCTGCAGAAGAACCGCATCCTCCACATTTTTATAATCCTTATCTTCATCGAAATTGCTGATATACGCACGAATCAGACAGAGGCGGTCTTTCTCGCAGACCCTGCGCAGCCTCTGCAGCTGCAGCTTCCAGTCTGTTTCCTCCATATCCAGATAACTGATGAAAAAGCTGCGAAAAGGAGTGACTTTCCCGTTTTTCTTATCTTCAAACAAAAGTGACAAATCTTTATAGTCCTGCAGAAATACAGCATCCACCTCGGAACGAATATCGGTCAAAACGTCGATATGAGACTGGATACGTTTCTCCTCCTCAATCGGCAGATGCTCTCCCCGCAAGGTCTCCTCATAGCGTTCCTTTCTGAGGCAGTCCTCCAGCAGCTCACAGCATTCCAGCATAGGCTGAAAATGGTTTTTAAACAGGATTTTCACTCTCGCCAACTCCTTTACATTACAGATTTTTCAACTGTTTCAGGAATATCATACCAGTAAACACCACGAAAGTAAACAAAGCAAAGGATGCGAAAATTACAGGGAGAGACACATACAGACAGACAACGCTCATTGCAAAGGAGGTCAGCGGAGTAGCAATGGTTGCCGAAGCATTAAAGATGGCACTGACTCTGGCTAGATAGCACTGCTCCACATGCTTCATAAAAGATATTGTAACGATGTTCATCAGAATAGCGATACAGAACCCGAACAGGAAGGCAGCTACTGCCATTGTGCAATAAATCACCACGGTACCCTGCAGATGTGCAATCTGCGTCAGCGCCAGATAATAAAATCCGGTGGAAACACCGCCAGTTAACAGCAGCGGCCGGTTACGCATATGCTTGTGCAGATACGGATATACGAAGGATCCGATGCCCATACCGACGGAAAGAGCCAAAGAGGATACGGATAATAAATCCGCCCCCTGATGCAGAATTCCGCTGATATAAGGAGCCTGAAAGGAATTATACGGTACCAGAAGCATATTCATCAGCATTGCACAGGCGCAGATGACGATTAACAGCGGCATGCCCTTTACATAACGAAAGCCTTCCTTCAACAGGTATATACTTTTGTGGATATCCACTTCTGCTTTCTCTGTTATTTCCTTGCTGTGAATACAGCAGATGATGAGAGCAGAGAGGAAGAAGGAGGCCACATCAAACAGTATTGCACCCGACAGACCGATTGCCGCAATCAGGATACCACCCATCCCTGTACCGATGAGTTCACAGATTCGGGATGAGGATTGAGAAAAGGATAGACCGAAATCATAATATTCACGTTCAAGAATCAGTGGCGTAAAGGCTGTGGATGCCGGGTTGCGAAAGGATTCCAGTGTGTTGTTCAAAAACGTGATCAGCAGCAGCATCCACGGCTGCAGAGCTGACAGCATATACAATACGGCAATGCCTGCTGTAAGGATTCCCCGTAAAATGTCACAAGCAATCATGATGTTCTTTTTCTCCATATGCTCCACGATCGCTCCTGCGAAGGGCTGAACGAGCACATTTGGTATCATATTCACACCCAGCATAATCGCAGACCAGCTTGCGGAGCCTGTGAGTTCAAATATCAGCCAGGTGAATGCAATCATATCGATGGAGTCACCAAACCGGTTGATAAAATTCGCTCCCGTCATTTTCATAAACTCTCTCTGTTTGAAAATCTGTCGATAACCTTGTTCCATATATATCTATCTCCTTTATTTGATGAATATATAATACAATATAGATAGACGATTGTCAATCAGCATATTAGATACATATCTAATATATATAAATATTTACAAGGAGAGCTCTGCAACAACCAGACTTGCAGATAAACCATATACATATGCGGTATCCGGATGTAGATGCACTAGGCTTTCTATTTGCGGCAGTCTTCCGAAAAAAAAGACCTGATGAACAGGTCCCTATACCATAAACTGCAAAAAATAATCAATTTGTTTTTTCCACCAGTACCAGTCATGGGATACATCATATCCCCAGAAATCGATCCAGACATCAATATGCTTGTCTGCAAATATCGCCTCCATCTGATGCATGCTGTTTTCCATTTCCTGTTCCCAGGCCCCCTGTCCGCAGCATAAGACGATTTCCGAATTGCGATACAGCTCCATATATGGATGATCCTGTGGCATATTCGGCAAATAATCACTCGGTGAATTGCGATAGGTCAGCTCGTCATGATAATCATGAAAGAAATAATCGGCATGATACAAGCCGCTCATTGCCAGCACCCGATTGAATAAATCCGGTCTTCGCAGGAAGAAGTTCAATGCATGAAAGGCTCCCAGACTGCAGCCGCAGGTCATCATATCGTGCGGCTCTTTTCCGCTGTTCGCATAGGTGCTGATTTCCTGAATGCGGGGGATCAGTTCATCGATGATGTAATGATAATAGCGCTCATGCTGCTCCATACGTTCTCTTGGATTTCCGTCGACATTGCTCCATGTTTCATTATCAATGCTGTCACAGCAGAAAAACTGAATTCTGCCGGCATCCACATACTCATGTGCAGCATCAATCATTCCAAAGTTTTCAAAATCATAAAACCGTCCGTTCTGGGCAGGAAATACCAGACAGGGAATGCCTGTGTGTCCATACACCTTAAATTCCATATCCCGATTCAGCTCATGACTCAATTCCTTATAATACTCCACGTTCATAAAGATACCCTCCTTCTTCTTGCGCCATCATCACTTCATTTTTTTTGAGCACTCGCACGCTCCATCTCTTCGCACATTCCATCCGCCCACAGCTGGTAGATATCTGGGTATTCCTTCAGCAATACACATCGATCTGCCCCGCTACGTATGTCCAAAAGCTCCCAATGCCCCTGCCGCTTCCATATCAGCATATGCAGGAAGCCGCAGCTCCACTCATCAGCACACAATTTTGCGCATGCCTCTTGCGCAAACACAGTCAGCTCTTTTTCTTCCTCTTTCGAAATCCGATACTGTTTTCCCCCGGAAAGACGCCCTGCGGCTGTTGCGCGTGAAGCACCTGTATGATCCAGCAAAGCCTCCCATATATAAAGACTTCCCTCCATCTTTGGCACCAGCAGCTGTTGACATCCATACTTCCATGCATCCGCAAGCTTCTTGGCATCCTCGTATGCATACAGCTGTTCCTTCTGTACGTTATACAGTGCGCCATGCTTCTGTGCAAATAACAGCTCCTGTGCCTGCGGAAGAGATAACGCCCGTCTTGCCGGAGTGACTGTACACCACATGCCCGGATCCACGCACGCCGTGTCCCGCTGCCCAGAAATCGCTGAACATTGGAAACCGTACATCCGCTCTCCACATGAAAATTCGTACGCAGCCGTGCATCGAAAAACAGTCATCCTTCCTGAAAGGATTCCATACCGTTTAACCGCCCATAGCGATATGTGAAAAACGCTGCTGCCCGCAATGCTGCATCATAGGATTGATATTGTTGTATTTGTATGTAGTCCTGCAACGCATGCCTGACCTCGATCCGCAATTCCTCATACGGTTCATAACCGATTCCCAGGGTATTGATACCGTTCAGCTTCAATCGATCACAAAAGTTCCAGTTTGTCGCAGGAAATTGCGGGGATAGGATAAGAAAATTCATACATTCCCAGCTTTCTCTTTTGATTATTATACCATATAAAAAGCAATTTTGAAAGACATGTATTTTTTTCTTTCTGAAACAGAATGAAAAGAAGGTCAGCTTTTTTCTGATCTTCCTCCTGCCTCCTGCTGATAAGGTGATACAGAAATCGCATCCGCCTATACACAGGGACTGTCGCAGGCACTCATTGATAACTTCTGTAACAGTCCTGTCATCATAACGGCATATGGTTACTGGTTTCCTGATTTTCCCTCCAGCCTGTAGCCGGTGCCTCTCTCTACAGCCCAGCTGTCTACGTAAATAACCGCCGTCATCATACTGCCCATGCATATTTCTCTGCAGCCCTCAGGAATGGCGGATATGCCTGCTGTACGTATACAGATCGGACACGGTCACCAGCTGATACCCCTGCTCCTGCAGCCTTGGCACCAGCTCCTGCACAGCAGAGGCTGTAGAGGCGTATAAATCATGCATCAGGATAATGTCTCCGTCCTGTACCTGCTTGAGAAGCCGTTCCACCACAACCTTTGCATCACGATCATGCCAATCCCTCGTATCCAGTGACCAGGTGACGATACGTTTTCCCTTTACACATTCCATAACCGTTTTATTCTTACTGCCGTAAGGCGGCCGTATGACATCCGGATAGCGATGTGTGATATCATAAATGGATTCCTGCGTCGCAATGATTTCCTCCTCGATGTTTTCCTTTGACAGCGTCGTCAGCTGCTTGTGTGAATACGTATGATTTCCGATTTCATTCCCCTCCAGCACCATGCGCTGCAGAATATCCGGAAAATTATCCGCATTGCTGCCAAGGACAAAGAAGGTCGCATTTGCACCATACTCCTTTAAAGCATCCAAAATCGCAGGTGTATAGCGCTTGCTCGGTCCGTCGTCAAAGGTGAGGGCGATCATTGGTTTATTCGGATCGATATTCTTGATGGGCTCATTGAGAATATCCTCATAGGGGACGATTGTCTGCTGTGCTTCATTCTTTAAATCTACGGCATCCCCGAGGCTGTCATAGCCGCATTCAAACGTGGCCGCCTCATCAAACAGGGTTTTTTGTGGAAAGTAGAATACCATACGGTCCTTTTTCAATACAAAACGGTCGAAGTTATCCTCTACTGCGGAAATATGGGTGCGAAAACGGTCATTATCGCATTCCTTGGGAAAGCGTTTCTGAAAATAGTCAGATGCTTTTGCGGAAAGGAGCTGTATCCTATCCGCGTCAAAAATATCGTATAGATGAAGAAAATCCTGTTTCTTTGTATCGTATACGATCGTTTCCACATACTCCTGCTTCTGATAAATGCATTGATAGATGGCAAGCTTTACCGAAACATATCGATCATCCTTATAAAAGGATTGCCAGGTTATATTGAATTCCGCCTTGCGTTTTTCCTTATACGGCTTCACCGCCTCCAGAAAATGCTTTTGATAGGTATCCACCGTATCCTTGATTTTCTTGTCCAGCTTTGCAATGTCTGTTTTCGGATACATGATGCTTTCCAAATAGGTATCCTTATATTGGATATCCTGCACGGTCGTTCCAATTTCCTGATTCGGATTCTTATTCTCATCCAGCTTCTCACTTCTGCAGCCGCAAAGCAGCAGCAGACAAAGGAAAGGGCATACAATACGTCTAACATTCATGAATTATCACCTGCTCCTTCAAGTATATGGAAAAACAGGCGAAAATAATGCATTATTCTGCGAAAAAAATTGTAATTCAGGCGATTTCGTATTATCATTATAGTTGGTCTAAAAGGTGGAATTAAATATGAATGAAAAAGAAAAGATTATAAATATCGCGGTCATTGCCCACGTCGATGCAGGAAAGTCTACTCTGGTAGATGCCTTCCTTCGTCAGAGTGATGTATTTCGCAGCAATGAAGAAGTTGTCGACTGTGTTATGGACAGCAATGATCTGGAACGGGAACGTGGTATCACCATCTATTCCAAAAACTGCAGTGTTATCCATGATGGTGTTAAAATCAATATTGTAGATACTCCGGGCCATGCGGATTTCTCCAGTGAAGTAGAGCGTATCATTAAGACCGTTGATGCCGTTATTCTGCTGGTGGATTCCAGTGAGGGCCCGATGCCGCAGACGCGCTTTGTATTAAGCAAGTCTCTGGAGATGGGGCTTCGCCCGATTCTGTTAATCAACAAGATTGACAAAAAGGACGCCCGTCCACAGGAGGTTGTGGATGAGGTGTATGAGTTGTTTTTGGATTTGAATGCAACGGATGCACAGCTTGACTTCCCGATTTTATACGGTGTGGCCAAGCAGGGAATCGTTCAGTATGATATGGATACACCAAGTGATTCCATTGAACCGCTGTTCAAGACGATTCTGAAGCATTGTGAAGCCTATCCGGATTTGGATGAGGAGCCTTTGCAGATGCAGATCAGTGCGCTGGCCTACGATGAGTATATCGGGCGTCTGGGCATCGGACGTATTTATCAGGGTGTGCTGAATGCACAGCAAAGCGTTGTAATCTGTGATTCGTTTGGACATGAGCGTACCAATACAACCTCACAGGTCTTTGTCTACCGTGGATTGAGCCGTGTTTCTGTAAAAGAAGCGAGAAGCGGTGATATCGTTGTGGTAGCCGGTATTCCGGATATCATGATCGGAGAAACCCTGTGTGAAAAGGATCATGTCATGCCGCTGGAAAGCATTCATGTGGAAGAGCCTACCCTGAGCATGAACTTTATCGTCAACAAATCTCCGTTCGCCGGAAAGAGCGGGAAATATGTAACCTCACGTAATCTGAAGGAGCGTCTGGAAAAGGAGCTGGAGGTCAATGTCGGACTGAAGGTGGAGCCGACAGACAGCGGAGACTGCTTCAAGGTCAGCGGCCGCGGAGAATTACATATCTCTGTTTTGCTGGAGCAGATGCGCCGGGAAGGCTATGAGGTAGCCGTAAGCAAGCCAGAGGTTATTCTGCACAAGGATGAAAACGGAAAGACGGTAGAGCCTGTGGAGGAAGTTGTTGCACTGGCTCCGGAAGAATACAGCGGAACAATCATCAATAAGCTGAACCTGCGAAAGGGCGTCATGGTGGACATGGTGGAAGAAAACGGCTATTGCCGTATCACCTATGAGGCACCGACAAGAGGATTACTCGGATACCGCAGCGAGTTCATCAATGATACACGCGGAGAGGGTACCTTGGTTCGCCGTATCAAGGGATATACGCCTTATAAGGGAGAAATCACACAGCGTGCAAACGGTGCCATGATCTCCACAGAAACCGGAGGAGCTATGACCTATGCCCTTTGGAATCTGCAGGAGCGCGGTTCCCTGTTTATTTCTCCACAGACCGAGGTCTATGAGGGAATGATCATCGGCGAATCCGCTAGAAACGTTGACATGGATGTCAATCCGTTGAAAAACAAAAAGCTGACAGCGATTCGTTCCAGTGGAAATGATGAGGCAATGCGTCTGACGCCGCCAAGAGACATGACGCTGGAGGAAGCTCTGGAATGGATCAATGATGATGAGCTGGTGGAAATCACACCGGACAGCATCCGTCTTCGCAAGAAGGGGCTGAAGCCGCATGAGCGCCGTCAGTATTATCGTGAAAGAGTATCCGATGAAGTAAAATAAACAAACAGAAAACGCCAGCATCTGGCGTTTTTTTTATGATGCTTTCTGCGGCTTGCGAATACCAAACGATGCATCCAGCCTTATACAAATCCGAACAGTCTGAAAGAGAAACAGCGCTGCTGAACGCGAATACCACTAGAGGAAAGCTGCACGGTTCTTCCTTGGTCATGGAAATAAAGCCTGAAACATAGGTATGGACCCCGGCTTACTAGGCTTTTCCTGTGCGTTCACTAATAAGAATAAAATTGGAAGCACCATGGAAACTCTGTTGATGTACCTAAAAAGGCTTTATCATAGCTTGAGGGACGCGAAATAGGATGGATGTAGAGAGCTCAGACTAATCACGCAGGTGTGAATAAGCAGAGAAATGGCTGTTTCTCCGATGAACAAGAAGCTTCCCTCGGGAATCTGCCTGTATGAAAAAAACTGCCGTGAGTATGTTCCTTCGGCAGTAACTGTTACGTACGCTTGTCAAACTTTGTTTTACATTTCGGGCAGGTAATCGTAATAGTACCCCTCCCCTTCGGAACACGCAAACGCTGCTTACAGTTGGGACAGTTGTAATACTTATGTGTTTTGCGATCCTGAAATTCGCGTTTCTTTGTTCTCCATTTATTCTGAATCGGGTAGATCCACCCCATAAATTTCGCATTTTCCTGTGAGCGCTTATATGTATTTCTGCTCAAAATACGAAACCAGCACCATACGATCAGCAGCAGCGCCACATAGCCGATATATGGGATACGGAAAGCAGTGCCCAGAATCGTGATTACAAAATACAGAATCAATAACGCAAAAGACAGCTGATCCACACCGTATCTCCCGCGCATAAAATTCTGAAACCATTTCATATTTCAAAACTCCCTTCGATTGTGACATATTATATCACGTTCCCTTTCCAATTTCCAGCCTGTCGGAATTTTACGACAATATCACACAAAAAGCCCATGTTTTACCAGCTTCCCGTAGGAATTGCACAGCAATCGAGGATTGCGCCTATAGCCCACTGTGTGGAAGATGATATACAGCATTGTGTAGTGTGAAAAGCAAACAGATGTATAACAACACAGGATGTAACCGTATTTCTCTCAATTGCTTTTTTTTTACTGAGGGCTCATGAAAAGCTGACAACAGTAAGACGAAATTACTGACATATAGTTTATGGAGCGTTTGTGTTGACGGAAAGAGAAAAGACTGCTATGATATACCCGACAAAAAACTTCAGGGTCGGGTGAAATTCCCAATCGGCGGTATACCCCGCAAGCCATAAGGCAGAACCGTGTGAAACTCCGGTGGCGACAGTATAGTCTGGATGAAAGAAGTTAAGTTTTTTTCGATATGTCCCTAAAGGTTTTTGTTGAAAACCTTTTTTCTTTTGAAAAAAGGCTGACACAGACAGGAGGAATCGTATATGTCAGCATATGTTTCAACAAAAAGCAGGATGAGTGTACAAACCATCGCCAAAATCAGTATTCTGGGAGCACTGGCCTTTCTGGTCATGATGTTTGAAATCCCCCTTCCCTTTGCGCCTGATTTTTATAAGCTTGGCTTCGATGAGGTTATCGTATTGATTGGAGGATTTGCTCTTGGCCCCTGGGCAGCCGTCTGCATTGAAGCTCTGAAAATCGCATTGAATCTGCTCATCGGAGGAACCATTACGATGGGCGTCGGAGAGCTTACCAACTTTCTGATTGGTCTTTCCTTTGTACTTCCGGCCACAATCATCTATCAAAGGGATAAAACGAGAAAGCATGCCCTGCTTGGTCTGATTGCAGGAACGATCTGTATGACGATACTGGGAGGACTTCTGAATTATTTCGTAATGCTGCCAGCTTATTCCTATTTTATGAACCTGCCACTGGATCGCATCATCGAATTTGGCCATGCAGTAAATCCAAACATTAACGGATTGCTTGCACTGGTGCTGATGGCAACCACCCCATTCAATGTGTTAAAGGGTGTCCTGTGCAGCATTGTTGTCTTCTTATCTTATAAAAAGGTATCCCCGGTTATAAAGAAACAGTAACAAGCATCCGCTCGGTCTGAATTCAGATAAAGCGGATGCTTTTTTTATTATGCAAGCCATACCCTGATGGAAAGCAGCTGCTATCGATTCATGTATTAAGGGATTACTTCATCCTTCCCAACATACCAAAGGCCTACTCCTCATGCTTTTTGATGATCTTTTTGAAGTTGAGCTGGCGCTTCTCACGCACATAGCCCCTTGCTTCATAAAAGGCATGTGCCCCTGTACGTACTCGCCGGAAACAAGACGAATCATACAGACATTCTGATTTTCTGCCCATTGCTCTACCTCCGCAAGCAGCCTGCTTCCAATTCCCTGCTGCTGGTAATCCGGATGTACTGCAATTCCCAAAATATCTATCATTGGCGCTGCATACAGAATATCATAATCCTGTGCATGCACATAGCCGATAAGCTCCTGCTTTCTTTCAGCCACCACAAGGAGATGCTGCGGCATGTGTAACAGACGACGCAGCTGCTTTTGTGTATCTGACAGCGAACAGTCATAGCCAAGCACATCAGCATTCAAACACTGTAATGCAGCAGCATCCTCCTGCCGTGCAGGCCGCAGTTGAATGTGACCCTTCATGATATTTCTCCTTCCCGTTTTTATCATTGCATAGCTTCAATTCCTAAAGAAAATATTCTCAAAGCAATTCTTCAGACCTTTTGTCTGCCTGCGAAATGAAGCAGAGCATCCATAAGCAGCAAGATCAGTATAATCCATCCGGTCCATGCAAAGACACCGGTCATATCCGAGGTCAGCCTGCATAAATTCATCTGCCGTCCGATCCCCATCGGTACCTGCCCCATGATTTCCGACATGACACCCACCTTAAAGGTCAGCGAAATCCCGTTGGATAACGATGCCTGTATAGAGGAAGAAAGCAGCGGCAGATAGACACGGCGCAGCAAATACCAGCGACTCTCCGGATATAGCTGAACGACTCGCTTCAGGTTTTCATCCATATGCTGCAGACCACTGTACAGACTGCTGTATATCGTTGGGAAAATGATGAGAAAGCTGACGATTGCCGCACTGCTCTCCGAGCCGAACCATAATAGGATAACGATGATATAGGAAATATTGGGAACACTGCGGGTCAGCAGCAGGATTGGATAAAACAAATCATGGAAGGCAGGCATGCGGTAGGATAGGAATGCACACCCCCCGGCCATTACAAATGCCGCCAATAGTCCGCCCCATGAGCGAAGCAGCGTCACCAGTGTACTCTGATAAAATGCCGCAGACTGCAGCTGCGCTCCCATCAGCTTCAAAACATCAAGGGGATAGGGAATGATAAAATCATTATCCATCCAGACAGCCAGCAGCCACCAGAGAAGAAACAGCAGAAACGCCGATGACAAAATTCTGGCCTGCCTCATCGCTCATCCTCATCAAACAGTGACAGCTGGCTGTTTTTAGCCGGTACAGGTGCTTTCCTGGTATCCACTGCCGTAAATGTCAGTCGTTCGTTATCTACCTGAAATTCCAGTTCGTCCTGCAGATACAGCGGAATCTGATCCTCGAGCATCAGAATGGGAGTACGATCATGGATATCCTTCATTTGTCTTACGGATTCCCCTGTCACAATCACGAATTCCTTATGCTCATTATAAATTCCTGCCAGATAAAACAGAGGAGCATCCTCGCGCTGGATCAGTATTTTCTGCTTCTGCTTTCCTACCTTCACCCATTCATAAAATCCGTTGCAGGGAATCAGACATTTCTTAGAAAGCATGGGGCGAAAGGTCTTTTTCTTTTCAATACCTTCACTTCTTGCATTGATCAGCTTACCATACGGTCCCTCAATTCCCCATTTCATCACATCCAGCGAAAAATCATCCTGTCCGTTAACGAGTACCAGTGCCTGATTGCCGGGAAATACTTCCTCTCTGGCAAACTCAAACAGCGCCTGCTGCTCGATTTTATGCTTCAGCCTTGCGAATGCAGGCAGCTCCCGTAATTCAAAAAAATATCTTCCGCACATATGCAAGCCTCCTGTCCTTATGCTTTTTCGTTTCGTTCCTCCAGCAGTCCTTCAAGCTGTGTAATCTCTTTTTTTATCCAATTTTCATTATAGCCCTGTTCCAGGGCTTTCTGATAATGCTCCAGAGCCTGCGCATATTTCTGTTTTTCCGTATACAGCTCCCCAAACGCGGAATGCAGCCAGCCGTCATCCCTTCCCAGCTGACGAGCTTCCAGAAGAAATGATAAGGCCGCATCCAGTTGATTCAGCCGCAGATTACACCACCCCAGCATGGAACAGTTTAACGGATTCTTCGGTTCCAGATCATAGGCCTTTTTAAAGCAGCGAATCGCTTCTTTATAGTCTTCCAGCTGTGTATAATTCCAGCCCAGCTCGCTGAAATTCCAGGCTTCACCTCCGAAGCGCTCAATCCGCTTCTTCAAAACAGCAATGGCTTTCTCCCCCTGAGAGCTTCTTCCCAGATTCCACGCATACAGATCCTGCATTTCCCTGCCTTCCTCTCCATGCTGCAGACAGAACTCACAGGCTGCAATAGCCTTAACATGGTCATGCAGATCACTGTAGCATCGGGCATAATGAAACATCAGCCAAAGATCATCCTTTTTTTCTTCACTGGCACGCTCCAGATATTGAAGCTTTTTTGTCCAGTCCTGCTGCTTATGCGCAATCCAGATCATTTCCTGATAGATCCAATAGATATCCGTTTCCTTCTGCAATGCCTTTTCAAAGTACTCCAGAGCCGTGTTATACTGCTCATCCGATTCCCTGATACGTTGCAGGGAACGATACACATCTCCAAGCAGCGTTCGCTCACTTGTATCATCTCTTCCAAGCTCCAAAGCCTTTAAAAGATGCAAAAGTGCTTCCTGCGGTTCATTCTTCTGGAAATAAGCAAATCCAAGCTCAAATTCCCTCCAGTCCTGGTAATGCTCATGTTGAATCTCCTGCAGGATTTGAATCTCCTTATCATATTCCCCACAGGCCTTGTAAAACCTCGCCAGATCAAAGCGTGCATCCTCATCCGGCAGGATACGGTAGCTCCTCACATAGTATTCCTCAGCCGTTACCTTGTCACCAAGCCCGTAATATGCCTCGGCAGCCTGCGAAAGCAGCCAGATATTTCGTTCATCATCCAGCAAGCCGTTTTCAAAATATGTAATTGCGTCTTTCAGATTGCCCAGCTCCTTATAACACCAGCCAATCTCACCATGCAGCCAGGGCTCATCAAAGCCAAGCTCCAAAGCCTTCAGCAAAGCATCCAGTCCATCCCTGATATTCCCCTGCCGATCCAGTGAAAAGCCCAGCTGAGAATATATCCAACCATCCTCCGGGAAATAAACAAGCCCTTTTCGCAGAAATACCTCCGCCTCCTGATAGCGCTCCATATGATTCAGAATCCATCCCATATTCCCATAATAAAAAGGCTCCTCACTCGCGTACAGCTTGTGCTTCTCCAGCAGTATACGTGCATCGTCCAGCCTGTTTTCCTCGATCAGCTGTGTAAATTCTTCCTTATAATCCATAGTCTGCACCCCTTTGCACCTATTATACTATACTTTCGTACTGAAAAAAAGAAGACCATGCTTCCATGGCCTAAAACAGCTGCAATACAATCCCACTTGTGATTGCTGTCACAAAGAGAATGGCAAAGATGCGCAGGATATCCTTTTTGTTGTCATACATACGAAGCAGCACCAGCAGTCCAAGGCCTGCACTGGTAATCAGTCCGGCGGTTAGTGCCCCAAAGGACAGCACACCGTCCATAAACAGCTGTGCCAGAATCACACTGGCTGCACAATTGGGAATAAATCCTGCCAGAGCCGCAAGCATTGGCTGCAGATAAGAGCCCTGTGCCAATATGGTACGCAGTGTATCCTCCCCAATGTAGTAAATGAAAACAGACAATGCAAAATTTACAGCAAAGACAAAAATAAAGATTTTAATGGTACGAATCATAGCAATATAGACGATGGAATGATGCTCCTCCACACTCTCTTTCTCACACTCCGCATGAATATCATGCAGCGGATGGTTTTCCTTTAACCGGTGTCCGCGTACAAGCAAATCTACAATATATCCAACCAGTACCGCGATAACAAGCTTTACTGCGATAACAGAGAATAGGACATTGATTTGCTTCGGCTGTGCGACCAGAATCGGAATAGCCTCATCACTGGTAGAAATAAAAACAGCCAGTAAGGTTCCAAGTGAAATGGAACGGTTCATATACAAACCGCTTGCCAGCACAGAAAAGCCGCATTGCGGCACAATGCCTAAGATACCACCAATCAGCGGTCCCAGAGCTCTTGCGGATTCCAGCCGCTTCTGGAAACGGTCATTGCTTTTATGTTCCAGGTACTCCATAAGTAGATACGTCAGAAATAAAAACGGTATCATTGGTAACGCATCATGGAATACATCCTGTAGTACATCCTGCATAAAACTCCTCCTTCACATACTAGAGAATTTTACCATTCTTTCGAATTTTATACCAGCAAAACAATCATTCGTCAACGATTAAAAAAGACCCATCAAAAGATGAGTCAGATTACCTGGCAGCGTGCTATCTTCACTGGAGCCAGTCCAGATATTGTCGCCGCTGATATGCTTAACTTCTGTGTTCGGGATGAGAACAGGTGTGTCCACATCGCTATCGCCACCAGATCACTTTGAGGTCTATCCCTCAAAACTGAATAACAGTTGACAGTTTCTTTTTGTACCACCTGGTACGTGTGATTAAGTCCTCGACCTATTAGTATCAGTCAACTCCATGTATCGCTACACTTCCATCTCTGACCTATCCACCTCGTCGTCTTCAAGGGGTCTTACTTCGTTATACGAATGGGAGATCTCATCTTGGAGTAGGCTTCGCGCTTAGATGCTTTCAGCGCTTATCCCTTCCCTACTTAGCTACCCAGCTATGCTCCTGGCGGAACAACTGGTGCACCAGCGGTAGGTCCATCCCGGTCCTCTCGTACTAAGGACAGCTCTCCTCAGATCTCCAACGCCCACAACAGATAGGGACCGAACTGTCTCACGACGTTCTGAACCCAGCTCGCGTACCGCTTTAATGGGCGGACAGCCCAACCCTTGGAACCGAATTCAGCTCCAGGATGCGATGAGCCGACATCGAGGTGCCAAACCTCGCCGTCGATGTGAACTCTTGGGCGAGATCAGCCTGTTATCCCCAGGGTAGCTTTTATCCGTTGAGCGACGGCCCTTCCATTCGGCACCGCCGGATCACTAATCCCGACTTTCGTCCCTGTTCGACTTGTTTGTCTCACAGTCAAGCACGCTTCTGCATTTGCACTCGTCGATTGATTTCCATCCAATCTGAGCGTACCTTTGGGCGCCTCCGTTACTCTTTAGGAGGCGACCGCCCCAGTCAAACTGCCCACCTGACACGGTCCCTCACCCAGTTCATGGGTGCAGGTTAGAACTTCAATCAAACAAGAGTGGTATCCCAACAGCGGCTCCTCGTATACTGGCGTACACGTCTCTTCGCCTCCCACCTATCCTGTACATCTTTGATCAAAATTCAATATCAGGCTACAGTAAAGCTCCATGGGGTCTTTCCGTCTAGTTGCGGGTAACCTGCATTTTCACAGGTACTAAGATTTCACCGAGTCTGCTGCCGAGACAGCGCCCAAATCGTTACGCCTTTCGTGCGGGTCAGAACTTACCTGACAAGGAATTTCGCTACCTTAGGACCGTTATAGTTACGGCCGCCGTTCACTGGGGCTTCAATTCATTGCTTCTCCTTGCGGATGACAAATCCTCTTAACCTTCCAGCACCGGGCAGGCGTCACCCCCTATACTTCGTCTTGCGACTTTGCAGAGAGCTGTGTTTTAGTTAAACAGTCGCTTGGGCCTCTTCACTGCGGCTCTCTTTTACAAGAGCACTCCTTATCGCTAACTTACGGAGTCATTTTGCCGAGTTCCTTGGCAACAGTTCTCTCGCTCACCTCAGGATTCTCTCCTTGCCCACCTGTGTCGGTTTTGGTACGGGCCGCTATGGAATATACTAGAAACTTTTCTTGGAAGCTGGCATCATGTGCTTCGGTACTTGTCCGAGGACGTTCCCTTACCTATCACATCTTACATCCCGCTGACGCATTTCACTGTCAGCCTGCTATATGCTTCGACCACAATCCATTCAGTGGCTCACACTAGCCTTCTCCGTCATTCCTTCATTTCCATCGCGGGTACAGGAATATCTGCCTGTTTTCCATCCACTACGCCTTTCGGCCTCGCGTTAGGTCCCGACTTACCCAGGGCGGACGAACCTTCCCCTGGAATCCTTGGGCTATCGGTGTGTAGGATTCTCACCTACATCTCGCTACTCACACCGGCATTCTCTCTTCCATGCTCTCCACTGCTCCTTACGGTACAGCTTCTACGTGCATGCAACGCTCCCCTACCACTCAACTCTAAAGTTGAATCCGCAGCTTCGGTAGTATGCGTAGCCCCGGGACATGTTCGGCGCAGGGTCACTCGACTAGTGAGCTGTTACGCACTCTTTGAAGGATGGCTGCTTCTGAGCCAACCTCCTAGTTGTCTGTGCATCCCCACATCCTTTTCCACTTAGCATACATTTTGGGACCTTAACTGGCGGTCTGGGCTGTTTCCCTTTTGACCATGGACCTTATCACCCACAGTCTGACTGCCGAGTACGTCTGCATGGCATTCGGAGTTTGATTATACTCAGTACCCCGGGATGGGGCCATCGTACATTCAGTGCTCTACCTCCATGCGACTCTACCTCGACGCTAGCCCTAAAGCTATTTCGGGGAGAACCAGCTATATCCGTGTTCGATTGGAATTTCTCCCCTAGCCACAACTCATCCGCCAACTTTTCAACGGGGGTCGGTTCGGTCCTCCATTCAGTTTCACCTGAACTTCAACCTGGTCATGGCTAGATCACACGGTTTCGGGTCTACATCATCGTACTGTCGCCCTATTAAGACTCGCTTTCGCTTCGGCTCCGTATCTTCTACTTAACCTCGCACGATAACGTAACTCGCCGGTTCATTCTACAAAAGGCACGCCATCACCCTTTAACGGGCTCTGACTTCTTGTAAGCATACGGTTTCAGGTTCTATTTCACTCCGCTCCCGCGGTTCTTTTCACCTTTCCCTCACGGTACTGGTTCACTATCGGTCACTTGGGTATATTTAGCCTTGACGGATGGTCCCGCCTGCTTCCGACAAGATTTCTCGTGTCTCGCCGTACTCAGGATACCACTAGGCTTCACATCGCTTTCAGTTACGGGACTTGCACCCTCTCCGGTCGGCCTTTCAATGCCGTTCTCTTAGCCTTGCTCTTGCCATCTCGTGGTCCTACAACCCCAGATCAAGATCTGGTTTGGGCTCCTCCGCGTTCGCTCGCCGCTACTTACGGAATCATTCTTATTTTCTTTTCCTCCGGATACTTAGATGTTTCAGTTCTCCGGGTACCTCCCTCATGAGCTATGTATTCACTCATGGGTGACAGCTCATTACTGCTGCCGGGTTTCCCCATTCGGATATCGACGGATCTTTGTGTACGTACCACTCCCCGTCGCGTTTCGCCGTTTGTTGCGTCCTTCTTCAGTTCCAAGTGCCTAGGCATCCACCGTACGCCCTTATTCACTTAATCACGATTAAGTTCTAAAGCGTTCTTTTCTTTGCTTAGGTTTTTGCTTGAGTTTTCTGTTTTGTTTAACTTTCTACTCGTGAATATCTATGTTGTTTACAACTTTCGTTATAGACCTTCATATGTCTTCTGTTATTCAGTTTTCAAAGATCGACTTCTTTTTCTTTTGGAAGATCAGTCTTCCAAAACTGAACAGGAAATGTTCGATAACTCTTCTTTTGTACTTTCTCCTTAGAAAGGAGGTGATCCATCCCCACGTTCCCGTAGGGATACCTTGTTACGACTTAACCCCAGTCATCGGTCCTACCTTCGACGGCTCACTCCTTACGGTTATGCCACCGGCTTCGGGTATTACTGACTCCCATGGTTTGACGGGCGGTGTGTACAAGGCCCGAGAACGTATTCACCGCAGCATGCTGATCTGCGATTACTAGCGATTCCGACTTCATGAAGTCGAGTTGCAGACTTCAATCCGAACTGAGACGACCTTTATGAGATTCGCTTCACATCACTGTGTCGCTGCTCTTTGTGGTCGCCATTGTAGTACGTGTGTAGCCCAGGCCATAAGGGGCATGATGATTTGACGTCATCCCCACCTTCCTCCGGTTTGTCACCGGCAGTCTCGCATGAGTCCCCAACTTGATGCTGGTAACATGCGAC